>R21__coassemble_172_pt1 | contig 55415 bp, 38 predicted proteins | sample R21__metabat2_low_PE_059 | metagenome-assembled genome bin R21
GGCGAGGTTATGTGTGTGTGCGTCGGTAGGCCGGGGCTATGAGCAATATCGGTTGGCGTCGTAATGTCGGTGGGCGTTGTGACGCCGGGGAGAGGAGTAATATCGGTGGGCGTCGTAATGTCAGTGGGCGTTGTGACGCCGGGGAGAGGAGCGATATCGGTAGGCGTCGTAATGTCGGTGGGCGTTGCGAGATCTGTCTGCGTTGCAATGTCTGTTGCTGTAGCCACAGGCATTAGGCGCTGATTTGTTTGTGCGAAGGGAGTATCTGTTGCAGAAGCGCCGATAATGATAGGTATCAAAATGACGAAAATCATCAACGCAGCAAGTGAGTGTTTCAAAATCAAAGCCCCCTTTTGTTGAAAATGCAGAATGAAATACAGGCTTACAAGACCATAATTATAACATGTTTTTTTATTTGAGCAAGATTTTAACAAAAAAACACTCACTACACTACATATCAGTATAATTCATCGAAAACCACCCCAACTTCGCAAAGGGATCAAGGGGCCTGCGGCCGCCTCACGGCACGGACTCTTTTGGCCGTGTCCAAGGGCGTCACACCCGGGTCATCTCATTCGCTCCAGGAAACTCACCATCACATATCCCTCGGCTGCGTCGGTCCGCACATGGACCCAGGCGGGGTCTTCGCATACGGAAAGGACGATCAGCGGCTGGTGCTTGTAGAGGCGCATGAGGACGATGGAGGCCTGGTTGGGCTCCTGGCGGAGGTTGAGGCTGCTGTCGTCCTCAATGCCCTCCACGGAGGCGAGCCAGGCGTCTGCGGGCAAATTGGTCGTGGTGACAGGCATCAGGGTGGGGCGCGGCGTGGGTGATGCAGAGGGGCCAGGTGTATTGAACAGATTGGCAGGCGGCGTGGGAAGCGGCTTCGTGGTCGACGGGGCGAGCATCAATGTCATGCCAGGATAGTAGAAGGTCAGGATCTGATCGAACGTCATGCCGTAGCGGCCTGCCATCTGCTGTGCGCCGCGTTGGCTCATGCCGACGCCGTGACCGTAGCGCCGGGCCTCCAGGGAAAAATAGGTGCCGCAATCGGTCACCGTCAGCATCTCATTATCCAGACCGCTGATAGATAGCCGCCAGGCGCGCAGCAGCGTCGGCAGCATGGTCAGGTATACCACCGAGCGCACGTTCGAGGCAGCAAAAGCGCTGTAGGTGTCGGTCGCGGAGCCAAACATGCTGATTTCGCCGTCAGATGACGCATTCAGAATCCGCTGACCGCTCCAAGAGATCGTCAGCGCCAGCGTGGCGTACTGACGGCACGGATCACCGTGCAGGGGGTTGCCGAACTCAGCCGCGTCAATGGTATCCACGCGGAAATGCTCCTCGCTCGGGACAAACCCCTGCGCCAAAAGCTCCGGCAGAATCTGCGTGAAAATTTCGCTCAGTACGGCCTCCGGCAGCTGCGGCGAGGTTTTGCTGACAGTTGCGCGCAGCACCATACTTTCCGGGTTTTCCAGGTCGTAGGGATCGTCCTGAATGGCATAATAGCCCAGCGGTGCCATGCCCTGCCAGTAGTATTCAGGCAGCTCGGTCTGACCGCCGTTGCTGGCGCCGTAATAGCAGGTGGCCAGCTGATTGTTGTATACGCCGACAATGCCGGCCGTTTCCTCGACGGCACGGGCGGCGTTGACGTCGGCGGCGTTCAATCCCTTGAACACCTGGTCGTTGGTGGTGTCCACCACATCCCAGGCGCGGGTGGTGTTCACCCGGCTCAGGGCATAGGTGCGAGCACAGACGGCCTGCGCTTTCAGTGCTTCCAGCGGGAAGGAATCGCTCATCTCGTAGGGGACAACGCCTTTCAGATAGTCCTCCACATCAATGGTCAGCACCGGCTGGAGCTGGCCGTTCTCGATGGTCAGACGCAGGTCGCCGGGATATTGATTGACATTGGGGAGGATACGCAGGCCGGTGGTGGAAGATGCGGAGGACGCCTGCCGGGTGAAGGTCAGGCTCGCGCCGGCGGAGATGCTCATCCCGGCATAGAACAGGTAGAGCTCGCCATCGCGGATCTGCACGGTGACCTCAGCGCCCTGCGGGAACGCCATGGCGGCCTGATGACTGCCCGTCGCCGTATACAAGCCGTCCAGCACCAGGTCCGCGCGGTCAGTCAGCGCCAGACGGCGCAGCAGCACGCGGATGGTCGTAGGCGGTGCGCCGGCTGCGGCAGCGCAGGATGGCGCGATGGGCAGGAGCATCAGGCAGAGCAAACAGCACAGAAGGCGGGTCAGGCGTCGCATGGGAGATCCCTCCGTAATGATGAAAGTAGCGGTCAGATGTCCATTCAACGAATCAGAACGCGAAATCTGTCCGTCATGCAAAACCGGGGAGCAGTCAGCTTCAGCTGCTGTCCCCGGCGGCAGGGCACTTGAAAGGATGCCCCATTTGGTGTGAAGCTATTCATGTGTGGCGGATTCGATGAGCGTGTGCTGCTCATACTCGCCGGGCGTCATGCCGGTGTATTTTTTGAAAACCTGGCAAAAATAACTCTTGTTGGGATAACCGCAGCGCTCGCTGACCTCCTGCAGGGGCAGCTCGCAGCCCCGCAGCAGCTCCTGGGCGCGTTCCATGCGCGTGATGGTCAGAAAATTGGAGAAATGCTGGCCGGTCTTTTCGCGGAACAGGCGGCAGAAGTAGGCAGGTGTCAGGCCGAGGGAACGGCTCAGATTATCCTGGGAATAGGGCAGGGAACAGTCTGCCTGGATCGCGGCGATCACGCGCTCAATGGGCGCGTCGCCGGCAGCGGTGCGGCTGTCGCGCAGGCGGTGGCCCAACGAGGTCAGCCAGGCCAGCAGCGCTTCCTTGGGGCGGCGGGTCATCTCGTTCAGGTCGAGATCCTCGGTCAGCATTTGCAGGCTCAGCTCAACATGCAGGCTCCACACGGCCTCGATCACCAGGGCGACAAACACGAAGCAGACGCGGCCGGGTTCGGGCTCGCCGCGCAGGGCGCGGGTCACATAGCCCGCCATCGACGGGTACTGGCGGCGCTTGACAATGGTTTGCAGGGCGGCGCGGTGCTTGTGAGCGGTGGGGCCGTCCATGGTGGAGTGCAGGCTCCACCACTCGGAGGTTTCGTACAGGGGCGACGTATGCGCCTGCCAGGAAAAGGGGTCGCCAAACTCATCGCCGATCAGCAGCGTGCCTTCCAGCTCCAGGGACAGGCTGAACAGCTCGGCAAAATGATGCGCACACAGCCACAGCGCCGTGGAGCGGTGCACCTCCGCAGGAAAGCGGATGTGAGCCAGCAGCAGGGTGAGACTGTCGCCGTCCTCGGAAAAGCGGACGGCGCAGGGTCCGAGCAGAGAAAGCGCTTCGGCGGCAGCCTGAGCGGCGGGGGCGAACTGCTCCTCGGTCAGCGGAATGTCCGCGTCCCAACGGAGGACGCGCCAGGCATAAACAGCGCGGTCCTCGGGCAGCTCATCCTGGCAGCATAAGCCGTCCAGAATGCGCTGGATCAGCGCGGAATCGGGCTGGAATACCATTGGGGATCGCCTCCTTTGCCGAAAATGCCTCCCATGGCGATGAAAAAGATATAAGAATATTGTATCGTGTTTTGCTGCGTTTGAAAAGGGGAAAATGAACAAATTTGTGTTTTCCCGGGCAGGAAAAGTATGAAGGAAAATTTACAAAAATGGTTTACAAAGCGGCGCGATTCTGATACAATAGACGATGGGTTTTGCCGAACCGTCTGCGCGGGCGTCCGATCACTCCGACGGCGCACTGCGTACACGGCGATTGAAGACCCTGCCGGTTTCCGGCAAATAAGCCTCACAGAGGCGTAAAAATGGAGGAAATACCCATGACTAAGTCCGAAATCATCGCCGCCTATGCCATGCACGAGGGTGACACCGGTTCTCCCGAGGTGCAGATCGCTCTGCTGACCGATCGCATCAACAACCTGAACCTGCACCTGAAGTCCAACAAGAACGACCACCACTCCAATCGTGGTCTGCTGCTGATGGTCGGCCGTCGCCGCGGCATGCTGGAGTACCTGAAGAAGACCGACATCGAGCGCTATCGTGCTCTGATTGCCAAGCTGAACCTGCGCAAGTAAGTTCAGGCGCCCCGCAAAGGCGCAAACGGCGGTTCTTCTGAACAAGGAAGGCTTGTCATGGCCGCCGGGCCGGAGCGATCCCCCCGGCGGCTTTTCTGCAAGACGCCCACGGATGTTATCCCTTGAAAATCCCTGGCGGGGTTTTCATATGATAGCATCCGTACGGCGCATGGGCGTGACGCCCGAGAAGTGTGTTGTGAGAAGGAGAAAAACAATGGATTACAAGTCCTATTCCATGGATCTTGCCGGCAAGAAGCTGACGCTGGAGTTCGGCAAGTACTGCGAGCAGGCCAACGGCAGCGTCTGGGTGCATCTGGGCGACACCGTGGTCATGGTGAACGCGACCATGTCCCCCGCGCCCCGTACCGGCGTGGATTTCTTCCCCTTGGCTGTTGACGTCGAGGAGAAGCAGTATTCTGTGGGCAAGATCCCCGGCGGCTTCATCAAGCGTGAAGGCCGTCCCACCGATATGGCGACCCTGACCTGCCGCTTGATCGACCGTCCCCTGCGCCCCCTGTTCAACAAGGGCATGCGCAATGACGTGCAGATCGTCGTGACGATCCTGTCTGTTGAGCAGGATGTGCCCCCGGCTATCCCTGCCATGATCGGCTCCTCCATCGCCCTGGCCGTGTCCGACATTCCGTGGGGCGGCCCCACCGGCGCTGTGGTCGTTGGCCGCGTGAACGGCGAGTATGTCATCAACCCCAATGAGGAGCAGCGCAAGGCCTCCGACCTGAACCTGACCGTTGCCGGCACCAAGGAAGCCATCATGATGGTCGAAGCCGGCGCCAACGAGCTGTCCGAGGACGTCATGCTGGACGCCATCCTGTTTGGTCATGAGACCATCAAGGAGCTGGTCGCGTTCCAGGACATGGTCGTGTCTGAGATCGGCAAGGAAAAGGTCACTGTCCCGCTGATCACCACCGGTGACGACGTGAAGGCCGCTGTCCGCGAGTTTGCCTATGACAAGTGCGTCTGGACCTATGCCACCAACGAGCGCTATGAGCGTCAGGCCCGCGAGGCTCAGACCAAGAAGGAGACCATCGAGGCGCTGGCCGAGCAGTTCCCGGAGCGCGAGGATGAGATCGCCGATGCCCTGTATTATCTGAACAAGGAAGTCATGCGCCGCCGCATCCTGGATGAGGGCATCCGCGCTGACGGCCGCAAGGTCACCGAGATCCGCCCCATCTGGTGCGAGGTCGGTGTGCTGCCCCGCGTGCATGGCTCTGCCGTGTTCACCCGCGGCCAGACCCAGGCCCTGACCGTGACCACCCTGGGCTCCACCAGCGAGGGCCAGGTGCTGGACGGCCTGTCCAATGACGACTTCAAGCGTTATATCCACCAGTACAACATGCCTCCGTATGCGACCGGCGAGGCTGGCCGCATGAAGAGCCCCGGCCGCCGCGAGATCGGCCACGGCGCTCTGGCGGAGCGTGCGCTGCTGCCTGTGATCCCCACCGAGGAGGAGTTCCCCTACGCCATGCGTCTGGTGAGCGAGATCCTGTCCTCCAACGGTTCTTCCTCCATGGCTTCTGTCTGCGGCTCCACCCTGTCCCTGATGGACGCCGGTGTCCCGATCCATGCGCCTGTTGCCGGTGTGGCCATGGGCCTGATCAAGGATACCACCTCCGATAAGGTGGCCGTGCTGACCGATATCCAGGGTCTGGAAGACTTCCTGGGCGACATGGACTTCAAGGTGGCCGGTACCATGAACGGTATCACCGCCATCCAGATGGACATCAAGATCGCCGGCATTGACCGCACCATCCTGAAGCAGGCGCTGGAGCAGGCTCTGCAGGGCCGTCTGCATATTCTGAAGATTATGCTGGACTGCCTGGGCCAGCCCCGTGAGCAGCTGAGCGCCTATGCGCCCAAGATCGTGCGCTTCACCATCAATCCTGAGAAGATCCGTGAGGTCATTGGACCTGGCGGCAAGATGATCAACAAGATCATTGCCGAGACCGGCGTCAAGATCGACATTGAGGACGATGGCCGCGTGTTCATCTCCACCCCCGATCAGGCGGCTGCCGATAAGGCCCGCAAGATCATCGAGGGCATTGCCAAGGACATCGAGGTCGGCGACGTGTTCACCGGTAAGGTGGTCCGCATCATGAACTTCGGCGCCTTTGTGGAACTGGCTCCCGGCAAGGACGGCATGATCCACATCTCCAAGCTGGATAACAAGCGCGTGGAGAAGGTCGAGGACGTGGTGAATATCGGTGATGAGCTGGAGGTCAAGGTCAACGAGATCGACGCTCAGGGCCGTATCAACCTGATCCGCAACGACATGGTGTACGAGAACACCGCCCCCCGTCGCCCCGAAGGCGGCAACGGCGGCTTCCGTCGTCCCCCCCGTCGTGACGGCCGTCAGTAATCTGACCCGCTAATTAGATTCGCAAAAGTCCAAACCAATGGGCTTTTGCGAATTTTTCAGTAGACGAGGGGTGTTAAGGGCTTTGCCCTTAACGATCCGACCAGAGAGGTTTCGCGCTGAGGCGCGACCGGGGCGCTGGGCCTCCTGCGCTACGCTTCGGAATACTTTCCACTTCGTGGAACTGCCCACTGGGCAGGCGTATTCCTGGACCTGCAAGGTGGCATAGCCCCCTTGACCCCATTCTGTGACATGCTACGCGGTCTTCGACGGCTTGCATTCGCATGGGGCTTAAGAACTTAGCTGCACTCCTGTTTCTTGTGAGAGGCGGGGGCAGAGATACGCAGCAGACAAGACGCAGGAAAACAGTAGAGCCGGCCGAAGCGATGCGGAGGCTGCGACAAACAAAAGAGTGGGAAAGCCGCGGCATAAAACCAGCATGCGGAACCAACAATAGAAGTGAAGTCAAGTCGCATCGCAGAATGGGTCAAGGGCCTGCGGCCCTTGCAGGGTCCAGGGACAGCGTCCCTGGTCGCGCCCACAGGCGCGAAACCTCAGAGGTCAAGGGGACTTGTAGTCCCCTTGCAGGGTCCAGGGGCAGCGCCCCTGGAAAGGAGCTTGAATGAACGATAAATGGATTTTGCCTAATGGGCTGCGGGTGATTGGCGAGAGACTGCCGTATTTGAGGTCGGTGTCCATTGGCGTGTGGGTGCATGCGGGCTCGATGATGGAGTTGCCGCAGGAGAATGGTCTGTCGCACTTTTTGGAGCACATGGTGTTCAAGGGGACGACGCACCGCAGCACCCGTCAAATCGCTGAGGAAATGGACGCGGTGGGCGGTCAGCTGAATGCCTTCACGGGCAAGGACTGCACCTGCTTCTATGCCAAGGTGATCGACGAGAACATCGACCTGGCGGTGGACATCCTCAGCGACCTGACCATCCATGCGACCATTGATCCGCAGGAGCTGGCCAAGGAACGCGGCGTTGTGCTGGAGGAGATCGCCATGGACGAGGATTCGCCCGAGGATCTGGTCACGGACCTGCTGAGTGCGACCCAGTACGGCGGCCAATCCCTGGGTCAGCCGATCCTGGGCACCAGCGAGCTGGTGTCCGCCTACACCCGCGACGATCTGCTGGCCTACCGCGCCAAGCGCTATGCGCCCAAGGAAACCGTCGTCGCCCTGTGCGGCAACTATGATCCGGAGCAGATCATTGCGCTGATCACGAAATTTTTCGGCGACTGGCAGAACGAGGCGTCTCCGCTGGTGCTGCCGGAGATGGCGACGCTGCCGGGTCAGCGTGCCGTGCGCGAGAAGGATACCGAGCAGATGCACCTGTGCATCGGCTTCCCGGGCAGCGCCTACGGTTCTTCCGAGATTTATCCCCAGGCGGTGATGAACACCGTGCTGGGCGGCGCGATGTCCTCCCGACTGTTCCAGCGCGTGCGCGAGGAGCTGGGCATGGCCTACACCATCTACAGCTACCCCAACAGCTACCATGGCAGCGGCGCCTTCGGTATTTATGCCGGCGTGTCGCCCAAGAACGGCCAGAAGGTGCTGGACGAGATCCTGGCGGTGGTGAAGAAGCTGGCGGACGAGGGCATGACGGAGAAGGAATTCCGCGACGCCAAGAACCAGCTGCGCGGCGGTTATCTGCTGGGCCTGGAAAGCCCCGGCGGCCGCATGCAGGCCATGGGCCGCGAGCTGCTGCTCCTGGGCACGGAGTACACCCCCGAAAAGACCCTGGCGAAGATCGAGAACGTGACCATGGACAGCGTGATGGCGACGGCCCGCCGCATCCTGACCGCAGCGCCCACGCTGGCGGTGGTCGGCAAGGGCGCGGACAAGATCAGCATCCGCTGACCGGAGGAAAAGATGAACGAAAGAATCCTTTGCCTGGACATCGGCGACGCCCGCACGGGCATTGCGGTCAGCGACCTGACCCGTACCATTGCGACGCCCGTTGAGGTGATGAAGCGCGTGGGCTGGGGCCCGGACGTGAAGCACATCGTTGCCCTGTGCCAGCAGTATGACACCACCGAGGTGGTCAGCGGTCTGCCGCTGAACATGGACGGTACCCGCGGCTTTCAGGCACAAAAAGTGCAACAATTTTGCGAACAGCTTGAAAAAGCGGGCCTGACGGTGTATTATCAAGATGAGCGCCTGACAACGGTCACGGCGGAGAATGCGCTGCTGGAGGGCAATATGCACCGCATGGAGCGCAAGCAGAATGTGGACAAGGTGGCTGCTGCCGTGATTTTGCAGCAGTGGCTGGATTCACAGCACTGATCCTGAAACGACAGCGGCCCGAATGGGCACGAAAGAGAGGTACGACCATGGACGAGAATATCATTGAGCTGATCGACGAGAATGGCGAAGCGGTGCAGTTTGAGCACCTGGCGACCCTGGAGCACGAGGGTGAGTACTACATTGCCCTGATGCTGCTGGACGAGGAGCATTCCGTGGACGATGACGAGGGCGAGGTCGTCATCATGAAGATCGAGAAGGACGAGAACGACGAGGAGTGCTACGTCTACGTGGAGGACGAGGAGCTCCAGGCCGTGGTCTTTGAGAAGTTCCTGGCGCTGATGGAAGAAGCCGACGAGGGCGACGAGGAGTAAGGCGATGGCCGACCTTCGCGAGATGACCTTCGAGCTGACCGCGCCGGACGGCCGGGTGCATCGCTTCCGCTGCGGCGGGGTGATCCCGGTGGATGGTACGGAATATGTGGTGCTGCTGTCCCTGGACGCCACGGACGGCAGCGCCGTGCTGGTGACGCGCCTGGTGCAGACGGACGACGGACTGTCCTTCGAGATCGTCGAGGACGAGGAGACTGTCGGCCAGGTCTACATGCGATTTGCGTCCGTGGCAAAAGAAGAATGACGACAACACGGGGAGGGCGACGATCATGAAAAGACTGCTGACGATGCTTTTGTGCGCGGTGCTGGCTTTCGGCTGTGTGAGCACAGCGTCGGCCAAAACGATGCAGGATTGCCATCGCGTGACGCTGACCCGCCAGGACACGACCCAGGACAACAAGAGCGTGATCCGCGTGTGGCAGGCCAAGACGGCCATGCAGAGCGTGGACAACGAGATCGCCCAGATCCAGCAGGAGTATGTCGACCGCATCGGCTCGGCGCTCCCGAAAGCTGCCAACACCACCAGCAAGAACAGCCGTCTGGACGTGGAGGTCCGCTACAGCCGCACGGGCCTGACCTGGCTGAGCTTTGTGGTCCTGGCGCGCACCACCTATCACCGCGACCTGGTGGGGCAGGAGCTGACGACCCGTACCTATGACATGACGACAGGCAGCCGGATTCGCCTGACCGACATTTTTGCGTCGGACAGCGAGGGCTGGGAGATCCTTGAGGACGCGGTGCGTGCCAAGATCATCGAGTATTTCCCCGACGAGGAGCCTGACGCGGCGGCGCTGGAGCTGGCATGCAGCCGCGGGCAGCTTGAGCAGACGGAGTTCTCTCTGCACGGCATGTCGCTGGTGCTGCATCTGCTGGCGGAGGATTTCTATCCGTCGCACAAGACGCTGATCGAGGTGCCGGTGTACTACCCGCAGATCCGCGATTACATGACGGACTGGGCGCAGATCGAGACAGACAATCTGAGCTACTACAAGACCTGCGCCATCACCTTCGATGACGGTCCTGCGCGTACCAACACCACGACCGTGCTCAACAGCCTGCTTGAGACGGGCACGGTGGCGACCTTCTTTGTGGTGGGCAACCGCATTTCCAGCTATCAGGACCTGGTGCAGCGCGAGCACGACGAGGGCCACGCGATCGGTTCCCACAACTGGCACCATGGCACGCCGGACAAGTCGTCTGCCGGTTCGCTGCGCGCGATGCCCGGCAAGGTGAATGCCGCGATGATCAAGGCGATCGGCATTCCGGTGCGCTATGACCGCGTGCCCTACGGCCTGTACAACACCATGATCAAGGCCGGCGTCGATTGGGCGTACATCCAGTGGAGCATGGATACCTATGACTGGCGCGGCCGCACGCCCACGACGATCCTGAAAAACGTGAAAAAGAGCATCAGCGACGGCGACATCATCCTCTGCCACGATATCAAGGATTATGCGTCCCAGACGACGGTCAAGCTGGTGGAGTATCTGGTGGAAGAAGGTTATCTGTTCCTGACGGTGGACGAGCTGTTTGCCAAGGATGGCGTGACGCTTCAGCCCGGGCATGTGTATTTCCATTGTGACAACGGTGATACAAGCATCAAGAAGTAATCGGGCTTTACGAAAGACAAAGACAATGGAGGAAGGTACCTATGAAAAAAGTTCTGCTTCTAGCGCTGGCGATGCTGCTGATGACGGCGCAGGCTTCGGCTGATACCCTGCTGAATGGCTGGGTGGACCGCGGGATCGTGCCTGCGGAGGTAGAGGTAAACATGTCTGAGGATGACGTGAGCCCCACCACCGGCCGCGATTTGAACGAGATCGACGTGCCGGAGAATGCAAACGGTCTGGCGGCGAGCGGCTGCTACACGCCCTTCCTGGTGCAGATCGACAATGTGGACGGCGGCACTGGCAAGAATGCACCCTGGGGCGCCAAGTGGGCAGACATTGTGTATGAGTCTCCGCTGTACCTGGCGGACAAGGACACAAACGCGATGGAGACCCGTATTTCTCTGCTGTTCTCCGATGTGATCCCGAGCTCGGTGGGCCCGGTGCGTTCCACCCGTGTGGGTCATGCCTGGCTACGCGAGGAATGGGACTGCGGCTTTGTTTTTGACGGCCAGCAGAACAATGAGAAGGCCAGCGTGCAGGATGTATTCAACGATTATGGCGCCGCTGACAAGGACGTGCTGTTCAGTGCGAGCGCGAAGGGGCGGGAGTGGAAGCAGCTGTTCAGCAAGCGCTCCGGCGTACAGGCGCCGCACAACACCAGTATTGCCCTGGCACAGCTGACGGCGTATCTGCCGGATGCCCACGAGGCGGCCAATCACACCTTCCTGTTCATGGACGAGCAGCCTGCCCAGAGCAAGCCCGCCGGAACGGTGACGGTCAGCTGGAATTTCCCAGGCTATAATTCCCGCCTGGTGTATGACGAGGCGGTGGGCGGCTATGTGCGCTTTATGCTGGATGCCGACAAGAATGCCACACCCTATGCGGACATGGATACGAATGAGGCGCTGGTGTTCGCAAATGTGGTGGTGCAGCACACGGTGACGGAATGGCCCCGTGCTGACGCGCCGGTGACGAATGTGGTCGGCGAGGGCAACGCGGACTTTTTCATGGGCGGCGTGCGCGTGGCCGGCTATTGGAAGCGCGACACCATGGACGCCCGGACGGTGTACTACGATCTGAGCGGCGACGAGCTGCAAATGCAGCGCGGCAAGACGCTGATCATCCTCCTGCCCGAGGAATGCGCGGTCAGCTACGCCAAGTAAGCCATCAAGCCTGTCGCGGGAGAACTGCGGCAGGCTTTGCTGATTGCGAGGGCTTCAGCGCGAGCAAAGGGAAAGGAGCGTGAACCAAGGCATGCGGGACAAAATCGCGCCGCGAAACTATGACGACATCATCGACAAGGCCTATCCCTTTGATCTTGGGCGACCGCGCATGCCGCTTCCGGACCGGGCTGCGCAGTTCCTGGCCTATAAGGCGCTGGTCGGCTATGAGGACATGGTGCTTGAGACTGCGCGTCTGACCGATGAGCGCAGCACCATGGACGAGGGGATGCTGGAACAGCTCAACGCCCGGCTTCAAATCCTCCTTGCACACCTCGACGAGCATCCGCAGGTGACGCTGACCTATTTTGTGTACGACGCGAGGAAAACCGGCGGCTCCTACCGCGTCCTCACCGATCACATCCAAAAATTCGATCTGTACGATCGCGTCCTGATTACCGGCTCAAAGAAAACCATCCCGATCGACGAGATTTATGCGATCTCGGGAGAATTGTTTGAGGACTGAAAGGGAACGCTGCAAGATCATGGCTGTTTGAACCATTCGCATGAGTGGGGAGAATGACAGGCATGATCTTGCAGCGGTTTTTTGTATGGTTTTGTGCAGCGATTGTGGAAAACTTTCGCGGCACAGAAAAACCCACCTGCCCGTACGGCAGGTGGGTGGAGGAGCGTCGGGACCAATCAAGCGTTGAGGGCTTCCGTCGCATCGTCGGATGCGGCAGGCTTGGTTTCTGCGATCAATGCGCCCGGATCGACGGTGATAATGACGACGGCCACGTAGTACAGCAGCAGCTCGACAGACTCCAGCAGGAAGTCGCCGGGGAACAGCAGCGTGATGGCCAGAATCTCATTGGAGATCAGGAACAGGTTGGTGCCGATCTTGAGACGGGTGGAGATGCGTTCAGCCGTGACCAGCACGCCGACCATGGCGACAATGTAGAGGGCGGCCAGCTCAATGTGCGGGATGGCCAGCTTACTTCTCATCAGGAACAGCTGCACCTCGAACAGGGCTGCAAGCACGATCCAGACGATCAGACGGATCTTGTGCACCGGACGGTTCCTGGTATAGGCGATGATCAGCAGAATGTGACCAACCGTGAAGAACGCCATACCCAGCGGCATGGACAGGTTGATGACCGTGTTGGCGATGAAATAAGCCAGAACGGCGGTGAAGGTCAGCCCGTGCATGTGGTCATTGCGCTGGTGCCACATGAACAGGGCCAGCAGCAGCACCGGGATGCCGGAAAGCGCCTTCAAAACGACGGCGAGGAACGAGGCGGGGCCAAAGATGAACACATGTCCCTGACGGATAAAGAAGATCACCGAGGTGAAGAAGATCACGCGCGACAGCGGCAGCCAACGCTTGCCGACGGCACGCTCCTGATCCTTGCGGTCGATGGCCAGCAGAAGTCCCAGCATACCAATCACCGGAACGAGCTGCGTGAGGATCTCGACCGGATTGATCGTGGCGAACACACGGCCCAGGAACAGGGTGATCAGGTCCAGCAGCAGCAGCACGCAGGAAATGCGGACCAGACGGATGCGGCTGAGCTGATGATGAATGGCGCGAACGCAGGCGAGCGAGGTGATCGCATAGATGATCATCTGGCTGGCCATATAGGCGGCGGTGCCCCAGCCCAGGAACTCGGAGGCACGCTGCAGGGTGCGGTTGGCCAGGGAGACGGATTCGGAGGACATGTAATAGCGAATGAGCATGTACAGCGCATTTCCGCTGGACATGCCGGCCAGCACAGCGGCGATGACCAGCAGGACAAAGCCGGGCTTGCGGCAGATGACCGTATCCTCGACATGATGGCGGATGAGACGCTTGATCAGAATGACCATCAGATAGAGCAGAAGCACTGCGCCGCACAGCAGCCACGGGATCATGATGACGGCGGAGTTGATCATGTAGCGAAGCTCCTCGTAGGCCACCTCGCTGTTTTCCTGCATCAGCTTGATGTAGGTGCCGCTCTCGGTGCCGCTGAACATGGCAATGTCCTGATGATCGTTCAGCAGGACCTGAATATCATCGGGCGTCCCCTGCTCGGGAATGCTCATGGTGATGAACTCATCGGTATAGAGCGTGATGATATTGGTGGCCTGCAGGGGCGAGGAGATCAGGTTGACAGACGTATAGCTGTAACCGATCTGGCAGCGGGTGTTTTCCACGGCGGTCAGGGTGATCTGATACGCTCTGCCGGCGGGCAGGGAGACGAAGGTCTGATTCCTGATCTTTGAGACGGCCAGGGAGGTCACGGCGCCGTCCATCAGCACGGTCTCGCCGTCAGTGATGCGGGCGTTCAAATTGCCGGTGAACACAAGACGATTATAGTTGCTGTCCTGGCCATAAAGGAGATTGGTGTCGTCGGTGGAGAACACCCAGGAGATGTACACCTCCGGGAAATGTTCATGGGCAAGTGACATGCCGGAGGTCAGCAGATCATACCACATGGAGCTGCCGCCGTTGCCGGTCAGCGCATTGACGGTATCTGCTACGCCGATGGTGAGCAGACTGGTCAGCTCCTCCTGCACCTGCTCCAGGGCCTGGGTGTCATAACCGTCAAGGTTCAATTTGTTCAGCATGGCGCCGAGTTTATCCAGGACGGAGCCGGGCGTGCTGTAGGCCGCGATAACGGCGTCCTGATACCCCTTTGAGTAGGCGGTGGAATCAGGGATTACCTCATAGAGCATCTGAAGGATCTTGCTGATGAGCCAGTTGCGCTCGGTGATGGAGCGGAAGTCATTGTCCGTGCCCATGAGCGCACGGTAGACCTGAACGGCCATATCCTGCTCGCTGATGTATTCCCTGTCGTTTTCCAGCGCAGGCAGATAGTAAGTGACGCCGTGCTTGCTGAAGCCCCAGTCTGCAAACGGGATCTTCGGCACGGGATCGAAGCTGCCGCAGATGTTGTGGATCTGGGGAAGCGGTTCCGGGGCCTTGGTGGTGTTCGGCGTGCCGAAGGTATAAACGAAGATATTGTCCAGATCAAAGTGCGGATCATGGAGCAGCATGTGGCCGGTCAGATTGCTGACGGCGGCGGCGCGGCTGAAGCCGGCAAGCCACACCTTGATGCGCTGGCCGCGAAGGTCATGCTGGTCAATGTAATGATTCAGCCGCTCATAGACCATCTCGGCGGATTTGGAGAAGCCGTTGTGTGTCTCACCGTCGTCGATGGTGAAATTGCTGAGCCATTCGTCGCCATAGCCCTGGCCGCAAATGGGCGCGGCCAGCAGCACGTATTCGCCCTTTTCGTCGGACAGGCGCAGCTGGGCGAAGGCGTTGGAGATCGTATTTGCACCGGGCTTACGGTTATAGCTGTAGGCCTGGTAATCCGTAAAGCCGGCGGCAGCAAGGTATTCCCGGAGATAATGGTCGGTGTTGTTCAGCGGACCCGTGTTGTCACGGAAAGAAGAAACCGCCAGGCAAATCGACAGCTTTGCCAGCTGATGGTTATACTCGCCGGAGGGGGCGTCGAACAGATCGTCATCAAACGTCATCGGCTGGGTGAGCGGGGTGCTGCCGACAGTCGAGGGAAAATGAACGTCGATCTGTTTCTGTTCCGCCGCGGCATAGCCGCACAGCAGACAAAGGATCAAGGAAAGAAGGAGCACGTTTTTCATCATCAGCAATCATTCCTGATTCTCAATTATTTGGGGGATAGAACCGCGCGGCGGGACCGCCTTGCGAAAACTCAAGAATAGTGTAGCACAGAAAAATGCGGAATACAATATGGGGATGACGGATAAAAAGAAGTATGTCAAAAATGAACATAAAAACAACGGCCATGCCGGGCACAGCCGTTGGAGTGCTGCTTACATAGAACTGCTCAGCTCAGAGGGCAGCTTTTTCTTCCAGGTGCCGATGCGGTAAAAGACGACGGAAAGGACCATGCCCATCACCCAGGAAACCAGCAGGGAGGAGAAGATGGCGTCCGGATGGCCGTTGGGCCACAGCTCGCTGCGGGTCAGATAAGCCAGGAGATACGCCAGGGGCATGCGCAGAATGACCGTGCAGAAGATGGAGATCCACATGGGGATCATCGTTTCGCCCGCGCCGCGCATCACGCCCTGGATGACCTGGGTGATGGCGAAGCAGAGATAGCCGAAGGCCAGCCAGCGCAGGCCGCGTTGACCCAGGGCGATGACGTCAGGCGTCTCGGAGAACATTTCGATCAGGTTGTGACCAAACAGCAGGATGCATGCGACCAGCACAGCGGCGGTGCCCAGCGCCAGCTTGAGCAGCGAGCCCACGCCGGTGTGGATGCGGTCGCCCCGGCCAGCACCGATGTTCTGGCCCACATACGTGGTGGCGGCGGTGCCGAAGGTGAAGTTGGGCATCATGGCAAAGCCGTCCACGCGCATGACCGCCACGCTGGTGGCGATGACTGCGGTGCCCATGGAGTTGGTCAGGCCCTGCACGATGATGGCGCTCAGAGAGAAGATCGCCTGGGTGATGCCGGCAGGCAGACCCAGCTTGCACAGGCGGGCCACCAGCTGACCGTGGGGCTTGAGGGTCTGGCGGTTCACGTCCACCACATCCTTCATGCGGCACAGACGGATCAGGCACAGCAGGCCGGAAATGCCCTGGGCGGTGATGGTTGCCCAGGCGACGCCGGCAATGCCCATGCCAAACTGACTGACAAACAGAATGTCCAGCACAATGTTGAGCAGGCTGGCCAGCACCAGGAACAGCAGGGGAGACACGCTGTCGCCCAGACCGCGCAGAACGCCGGACAGAATGTTGTAGGCCGAGCCGCCCAGAATGCCGATAAAGATGATTTGCAGATAAATGGTGGAGCCCACAGCCACGTCAGCAGGCGGCGCGACCAGCGACACCAGGAAAGGTGAGGCGAAGTAACCCACGACCGTCATCAGCAGGCCGGAGGCGGCCATCAGAAAGATGGAGCTGCCGACGACATGGCTGAGGTTCTTGCGGTCCTTGGCGCCGAAATACTGGGCGGACATGATGCTGGCGCCGGTGGCGATACCCATGAACAGCACCAGCAGCAGGTTCAGGATGGGACCTGCCGCGCCGACGGCGGCCAGCGCCGTATCGCCGATATAGCGGCCGACGATGATGGAGTCGACGGTGTTATAGAGCTGCTGGGCCAGATTGCCGATCAGCAGCGGCACGGAAAAGCGGACCAGACCGGTCAGCGGCTTGCCGACCGTCATGTCCTGCACGCCGAACCATTCCTTCATCTTTGCAGTAAAACTCAATTGCTGAAGCCTCCTCTGTGCTTGCATATAAATATGACCCTACGATTATACCCGCTGGTTTCGGGTGTGTCAATGTTCCTTTCATGCATTATTTATCAAACCACAGGACTTGGCGATCAGCGGAATGCAGCTTCCGTCGCTTTCTTGCGAGAAATAGATATTTGAACATTTTTGCAAGAAATATATTGATTTTCAGCGAATCATATGGTACAATGAAAACACTTTGACAAAAATTTGTCATTGAGAAACGGAAAGGAGCAATCCCATGAAGAATTTCTCCAAGATCATTGCTCTCGTGCTGTGCATGGCGCTGGCGCTGTGCGGCACCACCGCCCTGGCTGCCGGCTACACCGCCGGTACCTATGAGGCGGAAGCCCAGGGCAACAACGGCGCCGTGAAGGTGTCCGTGACCTTCTCTGACGACGCCATCGTTGACATCCAGGTCGTGGCTCATGCTGAGACCGCGGGTCTGTCCGATGCGCCCATCGCCAACATCCCCGGCGCGATCGTGGACAACCAGTCCCTGGCTGTGGACACTGTGTCCGGCGCGACCAACACCTCCAACGCCATCCTGAATGCCGTTGCTGCCTGCGTTGAGCTGGCTGGCGGCGACGTGGAAGCGCTGAAGAACGCCGAGGTTGCCAAGGCTGAAGTCGAAGACATCGACGCCACCTATGACGTGGTGATCGTTGGCGGCGGCGGCGCTGGCCTGACTGCGGCCATCACCGCGGCTCAGAACGGCTGCTCTGTCGTGCTGATCGAAAAGGGCGGCGCGCTGGGCGGCAATACTCTGATCGCCGGTCAGGGCTTCAATGCTGCTGACCCCGCTCGTCAGTCTCAGATGGAAATGGACAGCGCCCTGGTGGAGACCCTGAAGTCTTACCTGGAGCTGGACCCCGCTGATTTCGGCGATTTCGGCGACACCCTGGTGACTGTCCAGGGCCAGATCAATGATTACCTGGCCAGCGGCGCCACCTATCTGTTCGATACCCCTGAACTGCACATGCTGCACTGCTACATGGGCGGCACCCGTACCGGCATCGACGGCACCGTCATTTCTCCTGATCTGGATCTGATCGACGTGTTCTGCCACAGCGCCAATGACGCTCTGAACTGGCTGGAGTCCATCGGCGGCGGCTGGAACGACACCACCTCTACCATCCTGGGCGCCATGTGGCCCCGTTCCCATGGCCTGGCCACCGGCAACGTCATCCCCACCCTGCAGGCTGCTGCTGAGGCCAACGGCGTGGTCATCATGCTGAACACCGCCGGCAAGGAACTGCTGACTGCTGACGGCGTGGTGAACGGCATCTATGCCGAGAGCGCCGACGGCGCCAAGGTGACCCTGCACGCCAACAAGGGCGTGGTCATGGCCACCGGCGGCTTCGCTGCCAACGCTCCCATGGTCGTGCAGTACAACAACTACTGGCCCGGCCTGGCTGACACCATGCCTTCCACCAACTCTGCCAACATCACCGGCGACGGCATCGTGATGGCCCAGGCCATCGGCGCTGACGTGACCGGCATGGGCTTCGCTCAGCTGATGCCCTCTTCTCACCCCGTGGACGGCTCCCTGTTCACTGGTATCTGGGGCTCTGCCGAGACCCAGCTGTTCGTCAACAAGCAGGGCGTGCGCTATGTGAACGAGTATGCCGAGCGTGACGTGCTGTCCAAGGCTGCCCTGGAGCAGGAGGATGGCCTGTTCTTCATTATCGCTGACAAGGACATCGTTGGCGATCCCACCTCTCCCCGCGTGCAGAACCTGGAGTCCACCGGCTGCGTATTCCTGGCTGATACCCTGGAGGAGCTGGCTGAGAAGATCGGTGTGCCCGCTGACGCGCTGGTTGAGACCGTGAACAAGTACAACGAGTACACCCTGGCCAAGAACGACCCCGATTTCGGCAAGGAGCTGTTTGGTCAGCCCATCGACGAGGCGCCCTTCTGCGCCACTCCCCGTTCTCCCTCTCTGCACCACACCATGGGTGGTCTGAAGATCGACACCGAGACCCACGTGCTGAACGTGAACGGCGAGATCATCCCCGGCCTGTATGCTGCCGGTGAGGTTTGCGGCGGTATCCACGCCGGCAACCGTCTGGGCGGCAACGCGATGACCGACTTCCTGGTGTTCGGCCGCATCGCCGGCGAGAACGCTGCTCAGCAGAAGTAATCGCAAGCTGGTATCATTTGAGGCCGTCTCCGAAAGGGACGGCCTCATTTTATCAGCGGCGGCGTTGCAGGAACCGCCGGCGAGCCAAGCCTCGCCCCAACGGAGCGGGATGTGCGCCGGCCCACAAACAAAAATACTGCGGAAGCAGCAAAACCACAAGAAAAAGGCAATTGATCAAGGACTGAGCTCCTGATCAATTGCCTTTTCGATTTTCGTGCAAGCTGCATCGCGGAACGGCTGAAACCTCTTGCTGTCCGGGGTTGCACCCTGGTTAGTCTGCGAGCGGAGGCGGGGTGTTGTTTTGCTCGCGATAGAGGATTCGGTATTCGGTGGGGGTGCAGCCGTGATGGTTTTTGAACACGCGGTTGAAGGTGGAAAGACTGCTGAAGCCGGATTGAATGGCGATGTCAAGCAGGCGCTGATCGGTGGTATAGAGGAGCTTGGAGGCGACCATGATGCGCTTGCGGAGCAGATACTGCGAGAAAGGCAGCTGGGTGAACTGGCTGAAAATGCGGGAAAAATAGAACTTGGAAAAACCGGCCACCGCAGCGGCGGTATCCAGCGTGATCTTTTCCGCATAATGCACGTTCACGTAGTCAAACACGCGGTTCAGGGCCTGACGGATCGGCTCGGTAATAAAGCTGTCGTCGTGCGCGACCATCTGCGAGTCCACGGGATGCGTATCAATATAGTGCTGCGCCAGGGTCGCATAAATGTCCAGAATAGCACTGTAGCAAAGCAGGTTGTTCACCGGAGAACGCTGGTAATACTTCTCCATCAGGTTGAACAGCTTCGTTCGCACCTGGCCGCAGATCGGATCGTCCTGGGCATTGGTCAGCAGAATCTCCGAATCCAGCATCGGCTGATAGGCCGAGGAATTGCGGATCGAATTCAGACACTGCGGGTCAAACAGGATCAGGTTGCGGACGCTGCCGGGCGGGGTCTCCATGCTGTGGACCTTGCCGGCGGGAATGAACAGCACGTCCAGCTCGCCAACAACATAAGGGACGCCCTCGATGCTATAGAGCATGTTGCCCTTGTGGGGCACAACGATCTCAACGGCAGAATGCCAGTGCTCATTATAAAAGTCGGGCTCAACGCCATACCAGACGCGGAAGGACATGTCGTCGCGATAAGTGACAAACTCCTGCTGGCCTTTCATGACGCGCCGGCCCTTTTCAAACTGGCTGCGCTCAGACAGATCAATCAGATTTTGCTTTCTCATATCGTAATCAACCATCCGATATTTGTTGTGGCCGAACGACAAAACGCGCACTTGGCAAAAATGCTTATCAGCCGCAGAAAAATTCAGCTGTCTGCGTTCGAGCGCGGGGGTCTCGGCTTGATCCCTATTTTAGCATAGATTGCACAACAATTCAAGCAAAAAATGAATTATTCACGAACAACGAATGGAGAGCGTGCAAAAATAGAATTATATATAATAAAGTGAAATTTTGCACCAAATTTCGCAGCTTTCACAAGACAAACCGGCGGGTATAGTTTGTTTTGTGAGAAAATATACTGGAATAGCGGCTATGGGCGGGACGGCATTTTCTCGCTGTCCCGGCCTTTTTATACCCAAAGCAGAGCCAAGCGGCGCTCTGCGTACAGCAATACCGGCTGAAATCAACGGGGGGGAATGTTTGAATGAAAGCATACTCGAAATACCTGACCTCCGGCAATCCTTATGAAATTCCGGCGCTGAAGGACGCGTGCCCCTTCCGCGTGGGCGCGACGCTGGCCTGGAATCACCTGCTGGACAAGAATGTCCTGGCGCTGGTGGCCCGGCAGTTCAGCAGCATCACATGCGAAAACGATATGAAGCCCGAATCGCTGATGGATCATGCGGCGACGCTGGCCTCCGGCAGCAATGACCGGGCCTGCTTCAGCCTGACGCGGGCGGAAAAGTATCTGGATTTTGCCGCGGCGCATGGGATCGCGATGCGTGCGCATACCCTGGTGTGGCACAATCAGACGCCCCGCTGGTTCTTTGCCGAGGGCTTCTCTGACGCTGCGGATGCGCCGCTGGTCAGATGCGAGGTGATGCTGGCACGCTTGCAGCACTACATTGCGGATGTGATGGACGCGGTGAATGCCCGCTGGCCCGGCGTGGTGTATGCGTGGGACGTGGTGAACGAGGCCATCGAGCCGGACAACGGCCATGAGCGCGGCTTCCGCATGCGCAAGAGCCTGTGGTATCAGACCATGGGCGAGCGCTTTGTCGAGGACGCCTTCACCGAGGCGCGAAAGCACTGCGCGCCCGGCCAAAAGCTGTTCTACAATGATTATCTGTCCTTCCTGCCGGAAAAGCAGGGGCATATTCTGAATATGCTGCGCGGCCTCACGGACAAAGGCCTGGTGGACGGCATGGGCATGCAGATGCATATCCATCCCGACCTGCCTGAGCAGTCCCTGTTTGAGGAAGCGGCCCGCAAGTATGCGGCACTGGGCCTGACGATCCATCTCACCGAGCTGGATGTGAACGGCGCGGACGCCACGCCTGAAAAGCAGATGATGCTGGCGAAGCGCTACAAGCAGGTGGCGGAGAGCGCAGCCAAGCTGCGTCACGAGGGCATTGACCTGGCCAGCATCACCATCTGGGGCCTGAATGACGGCCATTCCTGGCTGACGCGGGGCGAGAATCACGTCTATCCCATGCTGTTTGACGCCATGAATCGCCCGAAGCCTGCGTTCTTCGGCCTGCTGTGCGACGAGGACATTCCGGCTGCTTATGGCGTGTCATCTCCTGAAAAGCCCGTGAAGCTGCCCGGCGACCATAACCCGGTGATGGTCCATGACTTTGGCGCGGACCCCTGGGCGCTGGTGTACAAGGACCGTGTGTACCTGTACATGACCGGTGACCACTATGTCTATGACGACCAGGGCAAGATGACCTTCAACCATTACGGCGACATCAACACCATTCATGTGATCTCGTCGGCGGATCTGGTGAACTGGGTCGATCATGGTCAGATCCAGGCAGCGGGCGAGCAGGGCGCGGCCAAGTGGGCACGCAATTCCTGGGCGCCTGCGGCGGCCTGGAAGACCATCGACGGCAAGGATCGTTTCTTCCTGTATTTTGCCGACAGCGGCAATGGCATTGGCGTGCTGAGCGCTGACAGCCCTGTGGGACCGTTCACCGATCCGCTGGGCGGCCCGATCGTCAGCCGCCATACGCCCACCTGTGACCGCGTGACCTGGCTGTTCGATCCCGCGGTGCTGCTGGATGAGGATGGCACGGGCTGGCTCTACTGCGGCGGCGGCGTGCCCGAGGGCAAGGCGCCTGATCCCGGCACGGCCCGCGTGGTGCGCTTGAATGACGATATGATCTCCCTGGCGGAAACGCCCACCGAGATTGCGCCGCCCTTCCTGTTTGAGGATTCCGGCATCAACCGCTTTGGCGACAAGTATGTCTATTCCTATTGCTCCAATTTCAGCGCCCACGAGTATCCGGACAATGAATACGGCATCGTGAACGGCGAGATTCAAACCATGGTGGCGGACAGCCCGAAGGGTCCCTTCACCTATCGCGGCGCGGTGCTGCGCAATCCGGAGGCACACTTCGGCGTGGGCGGCAACAACCATCACTGCATGTTCAAGTTTGGCGGCGAGTGGTACATCGCGTATCACGCGCAGAGCCTGGAAAAGAAGCTGCACACCGGCGGCGGCTACCGTAACACGCATATTGACCGGCTGATCCTGGATGAGAGCGGTCTGCCCGTGATGTCCGAGGGCACCTGGACGGGCGTGATGCAGCGCCGGATTGTCGATGCGCATGATCGCATTCCAGGTGCGATGACGTCCAATGGCGCGGGCATCGGCATGCGTCCCGAAGGAGATCATCAGGCGCTGTGCGCCCTGGTGCCGGGCGCCTGGTCCATGCTGGAGGGCGTCGATTTTGGCGCAGGTATGGGCGGCGTGATGGTGCGCTTCCGCTCCCAGAGCGCTGTGAAGATCGAGATCCGCCTGGACGATCTGGACAATGAACCTGCGACGGTGCTGACGCTTCCCGCCGGCTTCGGCATGCGTGAGCTGCTGAACGCCTTCGATGCGCCCATCGCCGGCAAGCATGATGTGTTCTTTGTCTTCTCCGACGGCGGCGCACAGGTGGACTGGTGGCAGTTCCATGATACGCAGGAGGTCGTGCGCGGCGACAATCCCATCACGGCTATGGACTTCCCGGACCCGGATGTGATCCGCGTGGACGACACCTATTACATGGTGTCCACCACCATGCACATGATGCCCGGCTGCGTGATTTTGCAGTCCTACGACCTGATCAACTGGGAATACTGCACCCGCGTCTATGATGTGCTGGACGACACGCCCGGTCAGCGTCTGGAGAACAGCGCAATCTACGGCAAGGGCATGTGGGCAGCGACGCTGCGCTGGCACAAGGGCACGTTCTACATCATTTTTGTTGCAAACGACACGCACAAGACCTACCTGTTCCGCACCGAGGACATTCATGGCCCGTGGCGCCGCAGTGAGATCGAGGGATTCTATCACGACTGCTCGCTGCTGTTTGACGACGACGAGCGCGTGTATCTGGCCTATGGTCACCGCCAGATCCATCTCACCGAGCTGGATGCGGAGCTGACCGGCCCCAAGGCGGGCGGCATTGACCGCATCATTGCCGATTACGGCGAGGGTGACCAGCTGGGCTATGAGGGCTCCCACCTGTACAAGCGGAACGGCAAGTATTACCTGTTTATGATCCATTCGCTGAAGGACCGCTGGCGCCGCGTGGAGAGCTGCTTCATTGCGGACAGCATCGAAGGCGAGTTCCGCGGCGGCGTTGTCTTTAACGACGACATGGGCGTCCGCGACGACGGCATTGCCCAGGGCGGAATCGTCGACACGCCCGACGGGCGCTGGTTTGCCATCCTGTTCCAGGATACCGGCGCGGCGGGTCGTATCCCGGTGCTGCTGCCCATGACCTGGGAGCGTGATTGGCCGGTGATCGGCCTGAACGGCAAGGCGCCCAAAACCGTTGCAAACCTGACCACCCGCCCAGGCTATGAATACGCGCCGCTGTATGGCAGCGATTGCTTTGACGGCCCGCTGAATCCGGCATGGGAGTGGAACCACATTCCGCGGCCCGAACTGGTGCAGTTTGGCGGCGGCGAGCTGCGCATCACCACCGGCAAGACCACGCCGCTGCTGACCGGCGCACAGAACACGCTGACCCAGCGTGCGATCCTTCCGGCCTGCGAGGCGGAGGTGACGCTGGATGCATCGCGGCTGAACAACGGCGATACGGCGGGTCTGTGCGTGCTGCAGAGCCGTTGGGGCCTGATCGGTCTGCGCAGAGAGAACGATCAGTATCGTCTGGTCGTCTGTCTGCGCGGCGAGGAGGACGAGCGCGACGGCTGCCGCAATGCGTCCATTCCGTGGAATGGGCCGACGGTGCGCCTGAAAGCGACCATGTGTTTTTCTGCGCAGAAGGATACGGCGACCTTTGCCTACTGGCAGGATGGCGAATGGATCGAGCTGGGCGGCGAGCATGAGCTGCTGTTCCTGCTGGATCATTTCATGGGCAACCGTTTCGGCCTGTCTGTGTTCTCCGAGGAACGGACGGGCGGCACAGCGGCGTTCTCTGACTTTGTGTACCGACATTTGGGAGAATAAAACATGAGAAAGAATTGGTTTATCCGCTTGGCGGGTGCGGCGCTGGCGCTCACGCTGGGCTGCACGTCCTGCTTTGCGGGCGCGATGGGGGAGGGCACCGATATGGCAGACCATTTTGTCCCGGCAAATCCGGATCAGATGCCGGCGGTGGGCGAGGAGCTGGTCATTGATCTGGCGACGCGCGAATCGGTCTTTGGCCAGCGGACCGGCGAGGACATGGCGGACGGCGTTCGGTATGCGGGAGGCGACATCAGCAAGTGCATGTTCCCGATGAATGTCACCGTCGAAAAGGACCAGTGCGTTTCTGTGACGATCACCGGTCGTTTTGACAGCGCGGAGGATGCAGCCATCCGTCTGTATCTGACCAACAGCGAGATGGAGAACCGCTCCAACAACGTCGTGACCATTGCCAACCCCGGCGCGGAGGTGTTCACCCAGACGGTGGACCTGATCGCTGACCGGTCAGCGGATCGCGTGATGCTGGCGAGCGCTTCCTTCGCGGACTATCTGCAGGATTTCACGCTGATCTCCCTGACGGTGGACAGCGCGGTGACGAACGTGCAGCAGCTGCAAACCTCCGTCAGCTATGAGGACGCGGTGCAGCAGCCCTGGTATCAGGACTTGCTGAAGAACGCGCAGGTGCGACTGGGCAACAACAAGCGTCTCAAGCGTGTGATCGAGCGGGCGCAGGCCGGCGAGCATATCACCATTGCGACCATCGGCGGCTCCATCACCGAGGGCGCGGGCGCGGCCAAGTACAAGGAGTGCTATGCCTATCAGATCTTCGACGGCTTCCGCAAGACCTATGGCGTGGGCGACGGCAGCAATGTGTCCATGGTGAACGCGGGTGTGGGCGGCACGCCGTCCACCTTCGGCTGGATGCGCTATGAGCGCGAGGTGGTCGGCCGGGTGCGGGATGATGACGATCTGCCGGACATCGTGGTGATCGAGTACGCCGTGAACGACGGCGGCGAGCCCACGAGGCATCAGTGCTATGAATCCATGGTCAAGTCCATCCTGGAGCAGCCGAACGAGCCGGTAGTGATCCTGCTGTTCTCGGTGTTCCCCACGGGCTATACTCTGCAAAAGGAACTGGTGCCGATTGGCAGAGCCTACGATCTGATGATGGTCAGCATGGCGGACAGCGCGTTCCCGTATGTGGGCGTGAAGTGGACGAAGGATGATTTCTTCTATGATGAGTACCATCCCACGACCATGGGCCATAAGGTCATGGCGGACTGCGTGCTGGGCGCGATTGCGGCTGCGGCGGCGCTGCCGGAGAATGAAACGGATATCAATCTGGATGTGAAGCCGGTTTATGGCACGCGCTATATGGGCATGCAGCGGATTTTCCGCGACAGCATTGATGAAAGTCTGAATCTGGAGATCGGCAGCTTCAGGGAGGACGATCAGAACGCCTATAAAAATCAGCCTGTGGGGCGCGTCTGCGGCAAGAACTTCTATCATAGCACGGCCTGCGGTGACGAACCCATGACCTTCACAGCGACCTTCAAGAACTTCATGATCGCCTATCGAACGGTGTCCGACGCGAGCTTCGGCCACATCGAGGTGTTCATCGACGGCAGCCGTGTGGGTCTGCTCAACGCCAACACCGGCAGCTGGGGCCAATCCGTCGTCGACCTTCTCTACTCCAGCAACGAATCTGCCGAGCACGAGGTCATGATCCGCATGTACAAGGGCGACGAAAAGAAAAAGTTCACGATCACGTGCATGTCCTTCACGCCGTGACCAGGGGCGCTGCCCATGGACCCCGCAAGGGGACTACAAGGGCCGCAGGCCCTTGACCCTTTCTGCGATGCGGCTCGCGCGGTTCCATGCTTGTTGGTTCCGCATGAGGAGGGATCGTGACTTTATTGGGAATCGAAAAAAGCAATTGATCAGGGGCCCAATCCTTGATCAATTGCTTTTTTTCGTGTTGGTTGGTTCCGGAGCTTTTTATTTTGTGGGCGGCTTGGGTGAGGCAACAACGGTGCTATGGCACTAAATTCAGCATGTCACTTTCGTTGTTGACGTCAACAAAAGAGTTCGGTACGTCGCCGACGATGATGGATTCGGCGATGGCGACCTCGGTGGTCGCGGTGACGGTGGAGGCGCCGGTGGGCAGGACGAGACGGACGTCAGCGGTGAGGGTGAGCAGGATGCGATGGCGGGTCTGGTTGATGCCGGCGGTCTGGAACTCGGTTTTGAGGGCGGCAACGACGGTGCCGACGGGAAGCAGCTGGACGCGCAGGGCGGGTCCGTAGCCCGCGAGGATCGTGAAGCCTAGGGTGGAACCGAGCGGAACGCGCACGGACTGGTTTTCAATGGCGCTCAGGCGTGACTGTGCGTTCAGGCTGACGGAGGTGGCAAGCTGGTTGAGGGCCTGCGTGTTTGATTGGATCAGGCGGACCTGCCCCTGGTCACCGCGGGTCACGATCATCAATTCGTCATAGGCAACGCCCTCCGCAATCACCTCGTCTGCGGCCTGATTGAGCGCCGTCACGGCCAGCGCACGCGCACGGGCTGTTGCCAGCGACAGGGCGACCTGCGTCAAATTCCGTTCTGCCCGCCAAAGGAAGAACGCAAGCAGCGCCAAAATCAGTGCGGCGAGCGCCAGACGACGGCTTTTTTTCATGATTTCGGGACGCATGCACGACACTCCTTCGTTCTATAGTTGTGCAAGGGCCATGTTTTGTGCTATAATATATTCTGTATCCGTGTGCACCTGCGCAGACAGCCCTGCGCTTCGTTGTATGCAGCGCGGGCGATGCTTATGCCCGAAAACCTGTACAGGAGGTGAACGTCATGTTTGGCCGCAAGAACCGCCGGGAAATGGATGAACGCCCGGAGGATTATATCGACGGGAATGTGCCGACTGACGACGAAAGCGGTTACGAGGACGAACCCATTATCTTTGAGGATGATTATGCGCCGGTTCCGATGGATGAAACGGTCTATGAGGACAATCCGGATTTTGAAGCCGAGTCCGACGCGGACGACCTATACGATTCGCCCATTGACGCTGTGCCCATGGATGATGACGCGGACCTGGACGATACGCCTGAGGCGTATAGGGCCGATCACTATCCCCACAGCATCTTCAAACCGGCCGTTGCAAAGCCCAACTTCGTGATTTGCGTGGCGGTCAATGTGGTGCGGATCCTGTGCCTGGTGGTGCTGCTGGCGGGTCTGGCAGGCCTGGGCGCGGTGGCGGGCATCGCCAAGGGCTATGTGAAAACGGCCCCGACGCTGAACCTGGCTGCGCTGGACGAGCAGGCGCAGACGTCGTTTATCTATGACGCCAACGGCAACCTGATCACCGAGTACAAGGGCACCGAAAATCGCGTGATGGTCTCTATCGCCGCGATGCCCAAGTATTTGCAGTATGCGTTTGTCGCCGTGGAGGACGCGCGCTTCTATACCCACAGCGGCGTGGACCTGAAGCGCATTGTGGGCGCGTTCGTCAGCAACCTGTCCTCCTCCAGTACCCAGGGCGGCTCGACCATCACCCAGCAGCTGATCAAGAATACGCTGCTGTCCAGCGAGCAGAGCTACAAGCGCAAGATTCAGGAAGCCTACCTGGCGATGCAGCTGGAGCAGACCTACACCAAGGACGAGATCCTGGAGTGCTATCTGAACACCATTTATCTGGGTGAGAATTACTACGGCGTGCAGGTGGCGGCCAAGGGCTATTTCGGCAAGGAGCTGGGCGAACTGACCCTGCGCGAATGCGCGATGCTCGCCGGTACCACCAACAGCCCGTACTACTATAATCCCCGCCGAAATTTCTATACCCGCTCCAAGGAAGGCGTCGATTACGCCGCCATCACCAACAACCGGACCGATTATGTGCTGCGCTGCATGTATGAGAATCAGTACATCACCTTCGACCAGTACCAGGAGGCGCTGAATCCGGCCACGGCCAACGTATTGTCGTCCTCTCCCTCGGACGGCGACGCCATGTATGACTATCCGCATTATGTGGAGTACGCGGTCAGCGAGGTTGTGAATATCCTGCTGGAGCTGAACAACCTGGAAAACACCAGCGCCAACCGCGCCGCCATGGAGAAAAAGTTCCGCACCGGCGGTTACCGCGTGATGCTGGCGATTGATACCGGCATTCAAAAGACCGTCGAGGATACCCTGGCGAACTGGAGCAAGTATCCCTCTCTGCGCGATCCGGCGGACAAGATCTACCGCACGATGAACTCCGACGGCACCTACAATGAAACCATCGAGCCCCAGGCGGCGGCGGTCGTGCTGGACTATCACACCGGCGAGCTTAAAGCCATCGTCGGCAGCCGCACGGTGCCCACAGCCAAGAAGACCCTCAACCGCGCCACGGACATGAAGATGCCCGTCGGCTCGTCCATCAAGCCCATCGCCGTGTATGCGCCAGCGCTGGAAATGGGCGCGTCGCCCGCCAGCGTGGTGTTCAACATGCCCCTGCCCATCACCGGCTGGCGCGACGCCAACGGCAAGGATACCTGGCCCAAGAACTATGGCGGCAGCGGCTATACCGGCACGGTGACGCTGCGCGAGGCCATGAAAAAGAGCCTGAACACGGCGGCCGCCCAGACCATGATGACCATGGTCGGCGTGAATAACGCCGTGGCCTTCCTGGAACGCATGGGCGTGGACAGCAGCCACATTGACGCGACGCCCTTCGGCGTGACGCTGGGCTCCAGCGGCATTACGCCCCTGCAAATGAGCGTGGCCTTCGGCGTGCTGGCCAATGGCGGCGTGTATCAGGAGCCGATCTCTGTGCTGGGCATCTCCGACAGCGAGGGCCGCGTGATCTGGGACGGCCATGCCAACCAGGAGCGCCGCCGTGTGTTCTCCGAGTCCACGTCCTATATGATCGTGGACATGCTGAAAACAGCGGTCGCCAGCGGCACGGGCACCTCGGCCAAGATCAAGGGCCAGACCGTGGCGGGCAAGACCGGCACCAACTCCGATCAGAAGGGCGTGTTCTTCTCCGGCATGACCGGCTATTATTCGTCGGCCATCTGGGTGGGCCACGACAACTACAAGGCCCTGGCCAGCAAGTCCACCGGCAGCGGCGCGGCGGCGCCCATCTGGCAGAGCTACATGAGCAAGATCCATTCCGGACTGTCCAACCGCGACATTCTGGATGGCAGCTACAGCGATTACGGTCTGGTCAAGCTGACGACCTGCACCATTTCCGGCCAGCTGGCGACGGAAGCCTGCCGCAGCGCGGGCATGACGGTGACTGACTACTGGACGGCGGGCACGCAGCCCACGGTCAACTGTCAGATGCATGTGAACGCCAGCGTGTGCGCGGAGAGCGGTATGCAGGCGACGCAGTATTGCCCGAGCATTGTGGACCGCGGCGTGGTGCAGATCCCCTCCGGGCACCCGCTGTACCAGTTCCTCGGCACATCCTATGAGTCGGTGCTGCAGGAGTATCTGGGCTTGTCCGTGTCCGGTCTGGCGCAGACCTGTACGCTGCATACCAGCCCGGCGTCCGTGCAGCCCCAGGGCGGCGGCAGCGCCTTTGCGGCGGATGCGATGTATCTGATCCAGCAGGCCCAGGACATGATGAGCACCATGGACCCGGCGTCGGCGCAGTATGCGGCGATCGTGAACGCCATCAACAGTCTGCAATACACGGTGAACGACGCCGCAGCCTCGCAGACGGATGTTTTCGGGGCCATGAGCCGACTGACGCAGGCGATGGCGGGAATCTACTGATGAACGAGATCATTGAAGTACTCTCTGCCCTGCGGGCGCCGATCCAGCAGGGCGAGTATGACCTGCACCGCCTGGTGATGGATGCGCTGGACGGTGCGGGCATTGCCTGGGAGCACGAGGTCCATCTGGCGCCGCGGTGCCGCATCGACCTGATGTGCGGCGGGATCGGCATTGAGATCAAGCGGGGCAAGCCGGAGCACGGCAAGCTCACGGCGCAATTGACGCGCTACGCCCGGTGTGCGCAGGTGAAGGGGCTGATCCTGGTGGTGGAAAAGACCGCAAGGGTGCCCGAAACGATCTGCGGCAAGCCGGTGCGCCTGGTATGCCTAAACAAACTGTGGGGGATCGCGCTATGAGGACGGAGGACGGATGGACCTGGGAGGGCCCGGAGGAGGAAGCGGCAGACGATGAAAGCCTGCTGCCTGCTTACCTGCGGCCTTTTGAGCATCCGACCGGCCGCACCTACGGCACGCTGAGCTACAACAAGCGCAGCAAGTGCTGGGTGGTGAAGGGCGATCCGTCCGTGACGGAGTTCTGCAAGCGCCTGTTCCCCGGCTCGGCGGGCTCCAAGCGCGGTGAAGCGCGGTTTGCGGCTCATCGCCGGGTGATCGGCGATCTGTGCTGGCTGATGATGCGCTTTCCGCTGGAGATCAAGATGAGCGACCTGTCCCTGTGGGACAAGGCTGTGTCTGATGCGCGGGAATCCGCCATCCGCAAGGAAAAGGCGGCGATGATGCCCGAACGCATGACGCCGCCGGAGGGCAGCTTCATCGGCGAACTGCGCCCCTTCCAGCAGGAGGGCCTGTCCTTCCTGATGCAGCACGACCGGTGCCTGCTGGCGGACGAGATGGGCCTGGGCAAAACGGTGCAGGCGCTGTCCTTCCTGGCGACAACGGGGCTGTTCCCGGCGATCATCATCCCGCCGGCGCACCTGACGCTGAACTGGATGGAGGAAGCCAGCCGCTTCCTGCGCATCGGCGGCGAGGTGCCGCGCATCCACATTATTCGCGGCCTCAAGCCCTATGAATTGCCGGAGGCCGACATTTACATCATGCACTACCTGCTGCTGCGCGGCTGGAAGGAAGTCCTGCCGACGCTGAAAATGCAGTGCGTGATCTTTGACGAGATCCAGGAGCTGCGCCACACCGGCACGGAAAAGTACTCGGCGGCGAGCCTGCTTTCGGAAAGCTGCGAGCAGGTGATTGGCCTGAGCGGCACGCCCATCTACAACAAGGGCGGCGAGATCTGGAACGTCATCAACATTCTGGACTTTCACTTTCTGGGCGACTGGGAGAGCTTCTCCCGCGAGTGGTGCTATGGCTACGGCAATGCGGTGGTCACCAAGCCCGACGTGCTGGGCGCGTACCTCAAGCGTGAGGGCATGATGCTCCGACGCACCAAGAAGGACGTGCTCAAGGAGCTGCCGCCCAAGCGCCGTCTGGTGCAGGAGCTGGACTGGAACGACAAGGTCTATGCGAAATTGATGGAGCCCATCATTCCGCAATTGACGCGCTGGCGCTCCGACGCTACGCTCACATCCAGCCAGCGTGCTATCCTGGAGGAGAGCATCAGCCAGCAGGCCCGGCAGGCGACCGGCGTCGCCAAAGCGCCGTTTGTATGCCAGTTTGTGCGCGCACTGCTGGAGGGCGGCGAGCAGGTGCTGCTCTTTGCCCACCATCATGATGTGATGGACATTTACAAGAAGGAATTGAAGGCCTTCTCGCCGGGCTTCATCACGGGCCGAGAAACGCCGCTGGCCAAGGACCGGGCGGTGGAGCGCTTCATGACCGGCAAGACGGACGTGCTGTGCATCAGCCTGCGCGCCGCCAGCGGTCTGAATTTGCAGCGCGCCACCTGCGTGGTGTTCGGTGAATTGGACTGGAGCCCCGCGGTACACTCCCAGGCGGAGGACCGCGCCCACCGCATCGGTCAGGAGGACTCGCTGCTGTGCTATTATCTGGTGGCGCCCCAGGGCAGCGACGCAGAGATGCAGGAGGCGCTGGGCTTGAAGGTCAGCCAGTTTGTGGGCCTCATGGGCGATACCCCTGCCTCCGCCGAGGAGGTCGCCAGCGCGGCCAACCAGGCGAAGCGCCATGTGGCACGCCTGGCCGAAATGATGGAAAAGGAGCAGTCGAAACGTGAAGCCTGAAACGCCGCGAATTTCCGAATACCTGACGCCGGTATATGAGTGGCCGGACGAGGATGAGCTGGATTGCAGCCTGTTTGAGGATCTCGACCTGCCCAACGAGGACATGCATGGCCGGGAGTTCAATGGCTGTATCCTGCGCCGGTGCCGCTTGAACAATGCGGACCTTCGCCGGGCGAGCTTTGTGGACGTGGTGTTTGACCACTGCGACCTGTCCGGCGTCCGCATGGAGGACGTCGTGTGCCAGCGCGTCCGCTTCGACAACTGCCGCATGACCGGCGCGGACATGATCAGCGCGGTGCTGCGCAACACGGTCATTGCGTCGGGAAAGGCGGATTACCTGAACCTGTCCGGGGCAAAGCTGGATCATGTGCTGATGGACCATCTGAACATGCAGGAGGCGGCTCTGGAGGGCTGCACGCTGCGCCAGGTGGAGATCAAGGACTGCGACCTGACACGGACGACCATTGCTCAGACGCCCATGAAGGGTGTCGATCTGCGCAGCGATGTGCTGGACGGCATTATCGTTGGCATCGGCGATTTGCGCGGCATGATCGTGACGGCAGAGCAGGCGGCGGACCTGGCCCGGTTGCTGGGCCTGGTGATCCGATAAAGAGAAAGAGGAACCGGATTGCAGATGATGAAGGAACCACTGCGCCTCGGCTGCCATCTGTCGGCGGCGAAGGGGTATGAGGCCATGGCACGGACGGCGGCGGAGATCGGGGCGAATACGTTCCAGTTTTTCACCAGGAATCCCCGCGGAGGCAACGCCAAGGCCATCGACGCGAAAGATTTGGCGGCCTACCGTGCCTGTGCGGCAGAGGGTGGGATCGGGATCATTCTGGCTCATGCGCCCTACACGCTCAACGGCTGCTCGGACAAGCCGGAGATCCGCGATTTTGCCCGCCGGACCATGGCGGACGATCTGGCGCGGATGGAGCTGCTGCCGGGCAACCTGTACAATTTTCATCCGGGAAGCCATGTGGGCCAGGGCGTCGAAACCGGCATTGAACAGATCGCGGACATGCTGAACAGCGTCATGACGCCGGACATGCACACGACGGTGCTGCTGGAAACCATGGCGGGCAAGGGCAGCGAGGTTGGCGGCAGCTTTGAGGAGCTGCGGGAGATCATCGACCGGGTGGAATTGAAGGACAGGCTCGGCGTGTGCATCGACACCTGTCATGTGCATGACGCAGGGTATGACATCGTGCATGACCTGGACGGCGTGCTGACGGCGTTTGACCGGATCGTGGGTCTGGACCGCGTGAAGGCGGTACACGTGAACGATTCGATGAATCCGTGCGGCGCCCGCAAGGACCGTCACCAAAAGATCGGTCAGGGCAAGATCGGCACGGACGCCATCGTCCGGGTAATGACGCACCCGGCGCTGGCCGGGCGGATATTCTGTTTGGAGACGCCCAACGAATTGGACGGATATGCAGAGGAAATCGCGCTGCTCAGAGCGCGGTGCGAAGGAGTGGCAACATGATCGAGGTGTCTGCGGGCATCATCAAAAGGACAGACGGGCAGATCCTGATCTGCCAGCGCGGCGCGGGGCGGCACAACGCGCATCTGTGGGAGTTTCCCGGCGGCAAGCGCGAGCCCGGTGAGGATGCGGCACAGTGCCTGAGACGCGAGCTGGGCGAGGAACTGTCGCTGCCGGTACGCAATGTGCGGGAACTGTGCGTTCGGGAGGCCGAGGGCATTCGCTTCACCTTCCTGACCTGTGAGACGGACGCGGAGCCAACGCCGACCGAGCATAAGGCGGTGCGTTTTGTCCCGCCGCGCGGGATGCTGCGCTATCCCTTCTGTCCGGCAGATACGGCGGTCGCGCGGGAGCTGGCGCTGAATGCGCCGAGGCTGCGGCATTTCCTGTGGGACTTTGACGGCACGCTGGTGGACAGTTACCCGGGGCTGACGGCCATGCTGCTTAAGGCCTGCCGAGAGGCGGGCTTCGAGGTGACGCCGGAATACGCGCTGGAGCTGATGAAGAACAGCCTGGGTCATGCGGTGACGACGCTGGCGGCGGAGCATGGCATGCCGCGCGAGGGACTGCAAGCGGCTGTTGACCGTCAAAATGAGGACGCGCTGGTGCGGGACTATCCGCCGATTCCCGGGATTCCCGAGACGCTGCGGGCTCTGCGGGCGATGGGCGGACAGCACTATCTGGTGACGCACCGCGGGAGAGCCGCGCTGGAATGCCTGGCCCATCACGGCCTGCTGGACCTGTTCACGGATACCGTGACCAAAGAGGATGGCTTCCCGCGCAAGCCTGCGCCGGACAGCGTGCGACATCTGCTGAACAAACACTGCATCGACCCCGCAGAGGCGGTCATGATCGGCGACCGGCCGCTGGACACGGCGGCGGGACGCAATGCGGGCATCCTGTCCTGCCTGCTGGATGTGGAGGGCCGCTTCCCGGACGATCCATGCGAGCTGCGCGTATCGTCCGCAAAGCAGCTGACTGAATCCCTGTGTCCGGAGGTGACCGGAGTATGAGAAGAATGAACAATATCAATCTATTGGAGGAAGCTATGCGTAAGATCCTGTCCTTCCTGCTGGTGTTGACCATGGTGCTGCCGCTGATGGCGGCTGCGGAGAGCGCAGAGATGAGCATTTCTGTTCCGGACACGGTGATCCGCCCCGGCAAGGCCTATCTCATCAGCTTTGAACTGCCCGAGGCCGGCAGCGTGGAGATTACCCTGGAGGACAGCCTCGAAAACCGGATTTCTGTGGTCGTGCTGGACCAGGATGCGACGGCGGGGCTGAATCAGTTGTGGTGGAACGGCACCTACAACGGCGTTCCTGCGCCGGCGGGTACCTTCCGCATGGTGCTGGCGGCCGGGGAGCAGAGCGCGGAGACGCCGGTCACCATCGGCGAGATGGCGCCCTATATCACGGCCATCCAGCCCGACAGCGACGTCATCACACCTGACAAGCCGATGACCGTGACCTACTATGCTGGCAACGCGGGCCGCATGACCACCGGCGTGTGGTATGGCAGCGAATGGCGGCAGCTGGCGTCCTGGTCGGTGACGGCGGGCGAGGGCGCTGTGTCCTGGGACGGCAGCGGTTTCTATGACGGCACGTATACGTTTACGATGATGCTGACCGACGCGACCGGCGACGCCTCGAACGAGGAGCATCTGCAGGTCAGCCTGTCCGGCTTTGGCGCACCGGTGACCCGTGCGCCTGAGCAGACCGCGGCGGTAGAAACGCCTGCGCCCACGGAAGAAGTGACGGAAGCGCCGGTGGAGACGCCGGTTCCGACTGCCGAGGACGTGATCGAAAAGCAGGAGCCCGCCGCCATCACGCTGGCGCCGGAAACGACGGAGGAGCCTGAACTCCCCGTGGAGCTGGAGAGCGAGCTGGGTGACGAAACCGTCATGGAGCCGGTGACGGAAGGCCTGGACGATGGGTTTGATGCTGCCCTCGACGATGGCTTTGACGACTTTGAGGAAGTGGTCCTTGAGGAGGAGCAGCCCGAAGCGGCGGATCAGAGCCAGTTCACCCCTTCCTACGGCAGCCCCTATACCGGAACTGACACGACGATGAATTACTGGACACTGCCCATGGACATTACCGATGAGGAAGCGGTGTGGGAAATGCTGATGAAGCCTATCACCGTGGTGGACATCGGCAAAAAGAGCAGCGAAAAGGTTCAGACCTACCTGCGTGCCCGCCCCGATGAAAACAGCGAGCCGGTGGGCGTTGTGACCTGCGAGACCCAGGGCGTCCATGTGCTGGAGAACCTGGACAACGGCTGGTCGCTGGTGGAGTGTTATTCCTCCTCCTTCCACGGCACGTCGGTGGAGGCCTGGAACATGCTGGTCCAGGGCTATATCAAGACCTCGTATCTCAAGCAGGTGAAGCCTAACCAGAAGATGGGCATTGTGGTGGACAAGCTGACCCAGCGCCTGTACCTGTTCAAGGACGGTAAGCTGTTCTCGACGCTGCTGGTTTCCACGGGTCTGTCCAACAAGGATCAGCCCTACAATGAGACACGCACGGGCGAGTTTATCACGGCGTCCAAGGTGGGTGAGTTCCGCAGCGACAATCTGTTCTGTTCCATGGCGGTGCGCTTCAACCAGGGCGACCTGCTGCATGAGGTGCCCCACACCAAGAACGGCGATGGCAGCAAGAACTATAAAAAGGCCGAGGAAAAACTGGGCGTCCGCGCCAGCCACGGCTGCATCCGCGTCCAGCGCAAGAAAACGCCCGAAGGCGTGAACATGACCTGGATCTGGAACAATCTGAAAACCAACAGCTTCGTGAAGCTGGTGATCTGGGAGGACTGGCAGGGACGTCAGATGCCGATCCCGGATGGCGATTTGCAGCTGTATCACAACCCCAAGGGCGGCGAATACTACCACCGCGCAGCCACCTGCTATTCGGCCAGCAAGAAAACGTTCGAGCCCTTCAATTACAGCGAGCTGGAGACGAGTGCTTATGCGGCCCTCAAGCCGTGCCCCTATTGTGTGCCTGTGCTGCGTGTGTCGGAGATCGAGGCTATCAACGCCGAGCATGCGGTGGGCGGCGACCATGATCCGGTGCTGACCAAGCTCCGCGTCAAGTTCATCGACTATTTGCAGGGTCTCGATACCGGGTTCCTGAAATAATCCCGGAGGAAAATGCAACAATCGGCGTCCTTCCCGCGTCTAATCCATATAAGCAGATTGGGCGCGGGAGCGCCGGGCGGAGGATACTATGAATATTGTCGACTATATCGTGATCGGTGTAATAGGCGTGAGCGTCCTGTTTGGCCTGTATCGCGGATTTGTCAGCACGGTGCTGAACACGGGCGGCGCGCTGGTCTCCTTTGGTCTGTCCTTCTGGCTGTATCCGCAGCTGGCGGAGGTCATCCAGGGCAATGCGGAGCTGAAGCGCACGCTGCTGACCTATACCGACGCAGCCAGCAGGATCGGCGACCTGGAGACCTCGATCATGAACGTGGTGCAGCTGAGCGCCGACCGGATCGCTGAGGTGGTGTCCAAGGCCAACCTGCCGCCGCCGCTGGATACGCTGCTGAAAAGCAATCTGGAGCAGCATGTTTTTACCGGCGTCAATTCGGTGTCAGGTTATGTGAGCGACACAGTGCTGTCGGCCTGCATCAACATCATCTGCTTCATTCTGTGCTTTGCGGCGGTGTTCCTTGCGCTGTCGATCCTGGTGAATCTGCTGCGTGCGGTGTTCCGCTTCCCGGTGCTCAAGCAGCTGGACGGTCTGGCTGGCGGCGCGTTTGGCCTGCTGCGCGGCCTGCTGCTGTGCTATGTGCTGTTCACGGTGACGCCGATGATCCTGACCATGGTGCCGGTGGATCTGGTGTCGAAGCTGATTGCGGAAAGCACGCTGGCGCCGCTGTTCACCGGCGGTAATCTGGTGCTGGCGATCATGAATGGTAAACTAATCTGAGCATTGCCCGAAGGAGGTTGACCGTGATGAAACGGCTGCTTGCCCTGCTTGTCGCCATAAATATGCTGCTGAGCATGACTGCTGTGGCGGAGGGCATTCCTGAAAATATGCCCGTCGAGCCGACGGTTGAAGCTGCCGCAGAGGAACCGGCGATTCCCGAACCCGCAGCGGTTCCGACGGAGGTTCCGACGGAAGTTCCAACGGAGGTTCCGACAGAGGTTCCGACAGAGGTTCCGACAGAAGTCCCCACGGAAGTTCCCACGGAGATTCCGACGGAAGCACCGACGGCGATCCCCACGGAGATTCCGACGGAAGCACCGACGGCGATTCCAACGGAGATTCCGACGGAAGTACCGACGGCGAATCCAACGGAGATTCCGTCGGAAGAACCAACTGCGGCCCCGACCGAAGTGCCCCCAGAGGCAACGGATGTCCCCGAAGATCCCGACTGGGACGAGGAATTCTGCGACCATGCCAATCCGCAGTGTGAGCTGGCGCCGCAATGCATCCTGCCGGACTGTGTTCATATTGCGCGGGACGCCAATGGCCTGGAGGTGCCGCAGTGCGAGCTGGGACTGTGGCTGCTGGATCGTCAGGATGCGCAGACGGGCAATCCGTTCCTGGCACGCTCCGTGCGCAGCCAGGAGATCGACCTGGACCGGGGCGACGTGACGCTGTGGCGCAGCGGTACGTACAGCATTCACGGCGGCGCCGATCGCTCGACACCTGCCAATCCGGTGCACATGACCGTCGCGCCCAACCGTATTGTGGTGCTGAACCTGCGAAACACGCACGTTGACGTGCTGAGCCTGGGCAAAAACAGTCTGGTCTACTTCCTTACGGAGCGGGAGAATGAGATCGTCCAGATCGTGACGGACGCGGAAGCTGACATGAAGTTTGTGTCCGGCGGTGTGATGAAGATCGGCGCGGTCGAAGTGCCGGAGCATCATGCGGGACGGATCACCGTGCTGGGCGGCAGCGTCAATGCGCCCTTTGCGGAGAGCAATGATCGTCAGCTGCACGGCTTCGATGCAGCCGGCGTCACGGCGGTGACGGTGAACGGCGAGGCCTATGATGCGAACTGTGCCGACAGCGCAGGCAAGGTCTGGCTGTGGCTGCCTGCTGCGGAGGCGGGCAAGGAATGGACCACCCAGATGACAAACGGCGTGCTGGCCGTCAGCCAGACGGTACCGCAGAGCGCGGACAGCGACGTCATCCGTGTGCCATCCGGCGCACAGGAGAAGGCCCGAAGCGGCCTGACCTACGTGCTGACCGGCCTGGTGAGCGACGATACGGTGCTGACCATTGCGGAGAATGGTGTGACGGTCGTGCTGGACGGGGTAGAGAGCAGGAATCATCTGCTGATCCAGGCCAGCTGCGGGTATGATCTGCGGGTGCAGCGTGACAGCATGCTGCAAAACGATGGCGTTGTGCTGACGTATGCGCAGACTGCGGCGGACGGCGTGCTGATGCTGACAGGCGAGCTGGGCGAGAAGGTTCAGCTGCTGTCGGGCGCCTATGGCGTGGACCGCATCCCGGCGGGCTATGCGGCGCTGGGCGTGGATACGCCTTGTACGGCGCTGACCATTGACGGCAGAAGTATGCCCATTGTGACGATGAACGGCGCTCTGCTGGCGCCTGCGCCTGCGGAGGGCATGGTCTATTCCGTGGCGGTTTCGGGCACTGCGGTGGAGGCAGTCTCTACGCCGGTCCAGATGGATGTGTTCCGGACGAACGTGCCGGTCATTAACGCGGCGGCGCTTCAATCGTTCACCGTAAAGGGCGTCGGCCGCTATGCTGACACAAAGATCCTGGCAGGCAGCGGCGACGCGGCGTTTGAGGGCGTGCAGCTCCAGGGCGATGCGGCGTTGTGCGTCGGCGGCGTGCTGAATGTGTGCCTGACCGGCGATAACGGCCTGGTTTCCGAAGGAGAGCCGATTCAGCTGGCCGAGGGCGCGGCGCTGGGCCTGAATGTGGCGTCCGGCCGACTGCTGATCCGTGGGCAGAAGCTTACGGATGGGATCGTCATGACGGGCAACATCAAGATGGAGCCTGAACCTGAGCAGCCCCATCTGTGCCTGATGATCCGCGACAAGGTCGGCAACCCGGTGCCGAATACGGAGCTGACTGTTCGCATCGGCGGCAAGGATTATGCGTATACGACCCATTATGACGGCTCGCTGCATGTGTGGGGGATCGAGTATCAGGATGGCAGCGAGATTTCCGCGACAGACGGCCACAATGTGTACACCGCTGTGGTGCAGAATGCCCAGGCCGAGGTGATTACCGGGCTGACCATCAGCAACATGCGCACCGAGGATCAGGCGGACGGCACGATGCTGGTCAGCTTTGACTGCGAGGGCGCAAAGACCGTCGGCGTGCAGTATATTGCCGCCAACCAGAACCGCGACCTGCCCGACGATTACGTGGAGCAGGCGATCCGCGTGGAGGGAACCGTGTCTCCGCTGGTGCTGCGCGGCATTCAGGCGGGTCAGATCGTGACCCTGCGCGTCTACGCCGCCAATGCGGAGGGCGTGACGCTGAATGCAGACAGCGCCGATGGCTTCCAGTTCAGCGAGATCGTCCGCGCTGTGCATCAGGTTCCCTTTGCGCTGGAGCCGGGCTCGGCCAACGCCGTATATACCGGCAGGGCCTACCGGATTCCCTTCGCACTGCCGGACGGTGCACAGGTGACCTATGAGGGCAGGGATCTGAAGAATGGCACGCCCTGGCGGGTCGGCCAGTATAAGATGCTGGTGACGATCCCAGAGGGAAACGCGAGCTTCATGCCCGGCACCTATGAGGTGCCCTTCGAGATCGAGAAGATTGAGCTGGGCATTGAACCAGGCCCCAACCAGGAAAAGTACATGGGCGCACCCGACCCGGATGCCTTTGCGTGGACGGTGAAGGGCAAGCTGCTGGAGGGCGATGAGGTCACAGGCGAGCTGACCCGCGAGCCCGGCGAGGAGGTAGGCAACTACCGGTTCGTGATCACGGACCTGACCGCGCCTGATTATTATGAGATCAAGCTGGTGCATAACGCGGATGTATTCACGATCCTGCCCGGCGGCGAGGGCGGCGGCTTTATCGGCGTGTACGAGAAGCTGTTCCCGGTCAAGCAGGAGATCACCCGCGCAGATAAGCGCTCCCTGTTCGTGATCCTGAACACCCGCAATACGCTGACGGTGTCCTATTCGGAGCTTGGCGAGGTCGTCCGTTCGACGGAGGACAATCAGCCTGCATTCTTCAGCCCGTCCCTGGGCTGGAAGCGCGAGACGGACCAGGTCGTGCTGCGGCTGCGCATGGAGCCTGTCATCAACCGTGACAAGGGCTATGCGACCAACCCCGACGGCTCCATCATGTGGGGCGGACGTTATCTGCGCCTGGGTTGGGTCGCGCTGCGTGCGCTGAATGACAAGGGCATCGACGCGATCAGCATCATCAATGCCGGTGCATCCCTGACGGTGCCGCTGGCTGAGTTTATGAGCGAGGAAGTCCAGGAGGCCGTGCGTGCCCGGCACGCAACGCTGACCAGCGTGAAATTCAAGCTGTGCGTCGAGCCTGTGACCGGACTGCCGGAAGGCGTTGTCATCCACACGCCGGATGCGCCGCAGGTCACGGAAAGCTGGCGGATGCGCATCACCATGATGGACGGCACGAACGAATATGACATGACCGACCTGTTCCCCGGCGCCTTCGCCGCGGTGGATCTGGAGCCGGTGGCGGACCTGATGGAGAGCATTGGCCTCTACGACGAAGAAACCTTCGGCCCGCAGTTCGCGGTGCTGCTGGGCGACGACACCCAGACGGAGACCGCCGAAACGGTCTACATCCAGCCCTTTACCCCGGAGGAAGAAGAACTGGCTGCCTATCCGAGCCTGCTGTTCACGGATCGCTATGTGACGGCTCCCTTGAACGGTCAATCGCTTGTCAGCTGCGTCATGCTCCCCGCCGAGGAAGAAAACCAAACACCCCAAGAATAAAACAACCCGCTGCAAGCCAATTGCAGCGGGTTTTCCAATCCATATAACGAACACAGCACCACATTCCCCAAAGCGGCAAGCGCGATCAACCCGTCGGAGAAAGACAAGCCTGGTGCAGAAAGGGGCAAGGGCCCTGCGGCCCTTGCAGGGTCCAGGGAACACGCCTGCCCAGTGGGCAGTTCCGCGTAGCAGAAAGTGTTCCGAAGCGCAGCGCAGGAGGCCCAGCGCCCCTGGTCGTGCCCGCAGGCGCGAACCCTCAAACTTAAGATCCCTTGCGAGATCCCGGAGCAGCGCCTCTGGCACTCCCCACGGCGCCCTTCCCGAATCGTTCCCGCACGTCGTCGATCGCCGCTTCAATGCGTGCCTGGCGTGGGTCATCGGGGTGAATGTCGTCGAGGAGGGAGAGTTGGGCGGGGATGGCGTCGCCCTCCGGAATCAGACTGCCCGCAGCGACGCTCAAAAGACGAACCGGGGCGTTCTCAGGCCAATAGGCGTCCAGAAGGGCGCAGGACTCATGATAGAGCTGGCGGGTCAGATTGGTGGGCATGATCAGCGTGCGCTGACGGGAGATGATCTTCAATTGCGGGTCCTTGATCTGAATGGTGACGGTGCAGCACTTCATGTGGTGACGGCGCAGCCGCGTTCCCACGCTGTCGCACAGGCGCAGCAATCCCGCATGGCATGCCTCGCGGCCGACCAAATCCTTGGCAAAGGTCGTGCTGTTGCTGACGCTTTTGACCGGATCCGTCTCGCCATAGCGGCGGACAGGACTGTCGTCCAGCCCATTGGCCATGCGCCAGTACGCTTCGCCCTGCTTGCCGAGAAAACGCGACAGCAGCGCGGGATCGGCATCAGCAATCGCACCGATGGTCGTGACGCCGTGACGGATCAGCGCGTCCGCCGCCGCTTTGCCCACGAACAGCAGGTCTGACACCGGCAGCGGATAAAGGATTTCGCGGACATTTTCCCGCGTGATGACGGTCGTCGCGTCGGGCTTTTTGTAATCGCTGCCCATCTTGGCCCAGGTCTTGTTGTCGCTCACGCCCACCGAGATGGTGATGCCCAGCTCCTCACGGATGCGCTTTCGCAGCATGTCGGCGATCGTCGGCCCGTCGCCGAACAGCAGCTGCGAGCCGGTCACATCCAGCCAACTCTCGTCAATGGAGAAGGCTTCCACCTGGTCTGTCACGTCCAGATAGATGGCGTTGCAGCGATGACTCAGCTCGCGGTAGCGCTCCATGTGCGGCGGCAGCAGGAGCAGCCCCGGACACTTGCGCTGGGCCTGCCAGATCGGCTCGGCGGTCTGCACGCCATAGCGCTTGGCAATCTGGTTTTTTGCCAGAATGATGCCATGACGGTTCTCCGGGTCGCCCGCGACGGCAACAGGTCGGTCGCGGTACTGCGGATAGTCCATCAGCTCCACGGACGCAAAAAAGTTGTTGCAGTCGCAATGGAGGATGACACGATCACCAGCCGCGGAGCTCATCGAGCGTGTGCTGGCGGCCCTCGCCGTCGTCCTGATCTTCGGAGCTGTAGCCGTGGGGAGAACGCGGCTCGAAATTCGCCATGATGTTTTCTGGCTGGAAGCGCGGGTCAAAGGCCAGTGCCTTCAGCATGTCCTTGGAAACAACAGTGTTTGTGCCCAGACAGTCGTTGCAGCGATAGCCGCAGTCGGGGCATACGCAGCCGATCTTGTCGCTCTGCGCGTGGACCATGTAGGTGCCGCATTCTTTGCAGCTGCATCTCATAAGACAGGTTTCCTTTCAAGGTGGATTATTTGGCGGAATCGGAACAGTGGGCGAACAGGCTGTGATGCTCGTCGATGACGGTGTTTGCCGCAGCTGGGACAAACGCATCCAGCTCCGTCGCGGTCAGGTAGGTCATGGGCCGCTGGACGACCGTGCGAATGCCATCCGTATAAAAGGTGCGGATGAAATCGCGCCGCAGTGAAAACGCATCCGGCGTAAAAATGTCCATCCAGACGTTGGTCATATCGGGAATCGCCAGATAGCGGCGCAGCGGCTCGTAGTCCGGGTGCTCTTTCAGGTAGAGAAAGTCCAGGTCGCACCAGCCGCGCTTCACGGCGGAGAAGAAGGCTGCCTTATTGTGCTGGTATTCGTTGGGATAGCGCTCGACCAGAGGCGCAAGGATCAGCCTGTTCCATGCCGAGTCCGTGGCGATGTGCGCAATGCAGCCCAGCAGGAACGACACGTCCCGGCAGGCCAGATCGCGGAGAGCATGCGGATCAGACCAGCTTGACCTCGCCGCCGCAGTCGCGCACCACGCGGATCACGCGGTGCAGCTCGCGGGCCGACTCATCCTCGCTGGACACATGCGCCCACAGATTGATTGGCGTGACCAGCTCGGACAGGCAGTCGTGCAGGGCGTCAGCGTTGTGCCCGTAATACTCGGGCAGCGGCAGCAGGCGCGCGATGGCGTCGTGCAGTTCGCGGGGTGTGGCATAGTTGGCGCTGTTCAGATAGATCGTGTACATCGGAATCAACTCGCTTCGGTAGTATTCTTCATTACAGGCAGCGCTGCCGGTCGTGTGCCGGAGGCCTGCAATTCTGCTGCTCTCATCATACATCATTTTGATATAAAATGGAAGGGAAAATTTTAAAACAGGGTAACACAGGTTTTACATCCGCTGATTGACAACCCCTGCAATATCCGTTATAATTTTGATGTATGACTGTTTGAAACCCCGAAAGGAGTATGAATATGCTGAAGAAAACAATGGCGCTGCTGATGGCCTGCGCCGTGCTGGGCGGCGCTGCCATGGCAGAGGGAACGTCGGGAACCAAGATCATGTCCACCACCCCTGGCCGCACAGAGCAGGAGCAGACCGCAGCTGCGGAGCCCGAGCAGACTGCTGCTGTGGAACCGGAGCAGACCGCAGCCGTGGAAACAGAGCAGGATCATGTGCCTGCGGAGCCGGAAAAGGATGTACCTGTGGTGGTGGGGCAGAGCGCGGCAGCAAAGCTGGATTCAAACGTGACTGCGCTGCCGATCAACTTTGCCCCCGGCAAGCCGCTGGATCAGGCGAATTTCATCGGTGAATATGAATATGCCGATCCGACGATCACGGTTTCGATCGAGAATAACCGCGAGTTTGGCTGCCTGTACTGGGTGGCGACCATCCGGATCGCCGATCCCTCGCAGCTGCGTTCGGTGTCTGCCGACGGCTTCGATTCCGAGATGACCATGCCCGGCCCGGTGCTGGCCAAACGCGTGAACGCGGTGCTGGCGGTGGACGGCGACTATTATTGCTATTCCTCCGGCCGTTACACTTATCGCGAAGGCATCCTCTATGAGAGCAATTTTTACGGCGCCCGTGACGTGCTGGTCATCGACGAGGACGGCGATTTCCATGGCCTGCTGAGCGTTGACCAGAAGACATTGGACGCAATGAACGGCATGATCGACGGCAAGAAGATCATCAATGTGCTGTTCTTCGGCCCGGTGCTGTATGCCGACGGCATGATCCGTACCGGCGGCAACGAGGCCGCGATCGGCCCCACCAACCACAGCCAGCGCATGGCGCTGTGCCAGTCCGGCCCGCTGGAATACAAGGTCATCTGCTGCGAGGCGCCCAAGCGCGGCTCCACCGGCATGACCATGGATCAGTTCCGCGCGGTCGTGGCGGCGCAGAATGTGCAGATCGCCTATAACCTGGACGGCGGCGATTCCACCATGCTGATCTTCAACGGCGTCAAGCTCAATGACCCCGAAAATCCCAACACCCGTGATATTGCGGATATTGTCTACTTTGCCTCTGCCTACGACGCGGAAGGAGCGAAGTAAGCCATGACCTATACGACGGTGGTATTGGTCAGCGCGGCGGTCTGCGCAGCGATGTTTGCGCTTCGCTTGGCGCAGGGCGGCAGGAAAATCATCACGGTCATTCCAGGGGTGCTGCTCGGCGCGGTGTGCGGCCTGACGGCGGCCAAAGTCTTGTATGTGCTGATGATGGCGGCCAGCGAGCTGCCGCGCTTCGGCTTGAACGCGTTCATCCGCACGCAGGCGGAGACCTTCTGCTTTGTGGGCGGATGCGCGGGCGCGTCGGCAGGCGTGGCCCTGGGCGCGAAGCTGACAAAAGAAAAGGCCTGGCCGGTGCTGGACGCTTTTGCCCCGGCGGGCGCACTGATGATCTGTGGACTGCGCGTGGGCGAGATGTACCTGGGCCGACTGGGCGCAGGCAGCTATGTGGATGCGTCCAGCCAGATGGCACGCTTCCCCTTCGCCGTGGCCAATGAGTACGGCGAATGGTTCTATGCGGTGTTCATGCTGGAAGCGCTGATGGCGCTGATCGTGGCGGTCGTATTTCTGGTTCGCCGGGAAAAGCTGCCGGGCGAAACCTTTGAGCGGACGGCCTTCTATCTGGCCGTGACGCAGATCCTGTGCGAGAACCTGCGCGCGCGCGGCATGAAGTACGGCTTTGTGCATGCGGAGCAGCTGCTGTGCGCGGTGATCATTGTGGCGATCGTTGTCCATCTGTGCGCAAAGACAAAGGGGCAGCTGAAGCCGCTCGCACGCTTCTGGCCCGTTCTGGGCATCCTGGTGTGCATCGGACTGGTGGTGGCGGTGGAGTTCATCCGCCAGAAGGCGGCATCGGCGTTCTTTGCCTCCTACGGATACGGACTGATGATCCTGGTGCTCGTCGGCATGGCAGTGCTGGAAACCATTGCGCTGAAGCGCAGACACCAGGCAGAATGATAATCAAGGTGGGGAGCGATCCCTGCCTTTTTGCATACAATCGGAATGGATTGGAGAGAATGAACGGTGGAAGGAGAGGAGAATACGAATGGTTTGACGCAAAGGAAAAGAACGTATGCTTGGTAAATCGGGCGAAAAAGTGCCCAAACAGGTATTGCTTTTTTCAGAAAATGCGGTATGATAATAGATGGGGACGTAGGGTCATGCCCATATGCTGCGGAAACGTTTCCGGTGATTGCGGCAGACCGAAAGTCCACACGAAAGTATTATGATAGGAGGTTTTCCCTATGAAGAATTTTGCACAGTGGGAAGGCTTCAAGGGTCGTATTTGGAAGGACGAGGTCAACGTTCGTGACTTCATCCAGAAGAACTACACTCCCTATGAAGGTGATGAGTCCTTCCTGGTTGGCCCCACTGAGGCCACCGATAAGCTGTGGGGCGCCCTGCAGCAGCTGCAGAAGGAAGAACGCGCCAAGGGCGGCGTTCTGGACTGCGAGACCAAGGTCGTTGCTGGTCTGACCGCTTATGGCCCCGGCTACATCTCTGAGGAGCTGAAGGACCTGGAGAAGGTCGTCGGCATTCAGTGCGACAAGCCCCTGAAGCGTGCCTTCATGCCCTATGGCGGCGTGAAGATGGCTGTGCAGGCTGCCGAGAAGTATGGTTATGAGGTCGATCCCGAGCTGAAGAAGATCTTCTCCGAGTACATGACCACCCATAACGATGCTGTGTTCGCTGCTTACACCCCCGAGATGCGTCAGGTTCGTAAGACCCACGTTGTCACCGGTCTGCCGGACACCTACGGCCGCGGCCGTATCGTGGGCGACTATCGCCGCGTGGCTCTGTATGGTATCGACTTCCTGATCGAGCAGAAGGAAAATGACAAGCTGAACTGCGGCTGCGGCGCCATGTATGACGAAATCATTCGTCAGCGTGAGGAGTTGACCATGCAGATCAACGCCCTGAAGGGCATGAAGAAGATGGCCGCCTCCTATGGCTTCGACATCTCCCAGCCCGCCAAGGACGCCAAGGAAGCCTGCCAGTGGCTGTACTTCGGCTACCTGGCCGCCATCAAGACCCAGAACGGCGCTGCCATGTCTGTTGGCCGTATCTCCACCTTCCTGGACATCTATCTGGAGCGCGACATTGCCAACGGCACCCTGACCGAGACCGAGGCTCAGGAGCTGATTGACCATATGACCATGAAGTTCCGCATGGTCAAGTTCGCCCGTATCCCCGAGTACAACGAGCTGTTCTCCGGCGACCCCACCTGGGCCACCCTGGAAGTCGGCGGCATCGGCATGGATGGCCGTACCATGGTCACCAAGACTGACTATCGCTTCCTGAACACCCTGTACAACATGGGCCCCTCTCCCGAACCCAACCTGACCGTTCTGTACTCCTCTGACCTGGGCGAGGCCTTCAAGCGTTTCTGCGCCAAGGTTTCCATCGACACCAGCTCCATCCAGTACGAGAACGACACCATCATGAAGGCCGTTTGGGGCGACGACTACAGCATCTGCTGCTGCGTGTCTGCCACCAAGACCGGTAAGGAAATGCAGTTCTTCGGCGCCCGCGCCAACCTGGCCAAGGCCCTGCTGTATGCCTTCAACGGCGGCTTTGATGAGAAGCACCGCATCCAGTGCGGCCCCAACTATGCCCCCATCACCAAGGAAGTCCTGTCCGGCGAGGAAGACTACAAGATGGTGGTCGACAAGTATGAGGTGTGGCTGGATTGGCTGGCTGACATCTATGTCAACGTGCTGAACCTGATCCACTACATGCACGACAAGTACTACTATGAAGCCGCTGAGATGGCTCTGATCGACACCGACGTGGAGCGCAGCTTCGCCACCGGTATTGCTGGCTTCTCTCATGTTATCGACTCTCTGTCTGCTATCCGTTATGCCAAGGTCAAGGTCATCCGCGACGCTGACGGCATCACCGAGAACTTCGAGATCGAGGGCGACTTCCCCAAGTACGGCAATGACGATGACCGCGCTGACGAGATCGGCGTGTGGCTGCTGAAGACCTTCATGGAGAAGATCCGCCGCCGTCACACCTACCGCAACTCCGTGGCCAGCACCTCCATCCTGACCATCACCTCCAACGTGGTGTATGGCGCAGCTACCGGTGCTATGCCCAACGGCCGTCCCGCCTGGGCTCCCTTCTCCCCCGGTGGTTCTCCCTCCTACGGTGCTGAGCAGAGCGGCCTGATCGCCTCCCTGAACTCCGTTGCCAAGATCCCCTATCACTGGGCTCTGGACGGCATCTCCAACACCCAGACCATCAACCCCGATGCTCTGGGCCACACCGAGGAAGAGCGCATCACCAACCTGGTGAACGTGCTGAGCGGCTACTTCGATCAGGACGCACATCACCTGAACGTGAACGTGTTCGGCCTGGAGAAGCTGCTGGACGCTCAGGCTCACCCCGAGAAGCCCGAGTATGCTAACTTCACCATCCGTGTTTCCGGCTACGCTGTCAAGTTCATCGACCTGACCAAGAAGCAGCAGGACGACGTTATCTCCCGTACCTGCCACGCTGCTCTGTAATAGCGTATGGAAGGACGCATCCATTCGATAGAAAGCTTCGGCCTGGTAGACGGCCCTGGCGTTCGGTGTGTTGTGTTCCTCAAGGGGTGCCGCATGCGCTGCCGGTACTGTCATAATCCTGACACCTGGCAGATGGAGGGCGGCACCCTCTATACGGTGCCTGACCTGGTCAAAAAGGTCATGCGTTTCAAGCCGTATTGGGGCAAGGATAAGGGCGGCGTCACCGTTTCCGGCGGCGAGCCCCTGCTTCAGATCGAGTTTGTCACGGAGTTCTTCACCGCGCTGAAGAAGGAGGGTGTTCACACCGCCATCGACACCGCGGGTCAGCCCTTCAGTGACGATCCCGACTGGATGGCCAAGTTCGAGCAGCTCATGGCTGTCACCGATCTTGTGATCCTTGATTTGAAGGAGATCGACCCCGATAAGCACAAGGCGCTCACCAAGCAGCCGAATGCCAATATTCTTGAGATGGCCCGCTGGCTGTCCGATCACGGCAAGCATATGTGGATCCGCCACGTGCTGGTCCCCAACCTGACCGATGATGAGGAAGGCCTGCACAAGACCCACGAGTTTATCGAAAGCCTGAAAACGGTGGACCTGGTGGAGATTCTGCCGTATCACACCCTTGGCCTGGCCAAGTGGGAGAACATGGGTGTTCCGTACACCCTGACCGGCGTTGAACCTCCGTCCCGCGAAGCGATCAAGAAGGCCGAAGAGATCCTCGAGGTCGAGAAATACAGGAACAAGTAAGCATTCGCCCGCTGTTCGCAAGAGCAGCGGGTTTTTGCGTGCCATGAAATCTGTTTCTGTCGAAGCACGGAGGTCACTGCGCCAGTGTCTTGACGGAAAGCCGGGTTGCTTCTATAATGATGGTGGGTGATTTGTGTGGAAGAACGCTATTTGAGAGAGACGCGGATGCTGAATTTCAGCGCGGCGCCTTTACAGCAGTTGATTGAGGCGCGTGGGTGGAAGAAACTGTCGGAGTTCCGGCGGATCGGGGCCATCTACGAATATGTGCGCGATGAGATTCTGTTTGGATATAATGCGGACGATAGCCGCACGGCGGAGCAGGTATTGGCGGACGGTCTGGGCCAGTGCAACACCAAGGGCACGCTGCTCATGGCGCTGCTGCGCGGGTGCGGGATCCCATGCCGGGTGCATGGGTTCACCATCGACAAGCAGCTGCAATACGGTGCGATGACGGGCATCGTGTACCGCAATGCGCCGAACGATGTGTTCCACACCTGGGTCGAGGTGCTGTACAAGGAGCAGTGGCTGCCGCTGGAGGGCGTCATTCTGGACCGGATGTATCTGACAGCGCTGCAAAAGCGCTATCAGGCGCAGAACGGTTCGTTCCTTGGCTACGGCGTGGCGGTGCAGGATTTTCAGCATCCGCCGATCGAGTGGAAGGGCGAGGCGACCTACATCCAGAGCGACGGCATCAACAATGATTTCGGCGTTTGGGATGATCCGGACAGCCTGTTGGAGAAGCATCATCAGGTGATGAGCCCGGCGAAGGAGTTCGCATACAAGCACCTGGGCCGCCATCTGATGAACTACAATGTACGAAAGATCAGGCGCACGTATCGGCCTGACATGCGGGAGGAATAATCAATGAAGCTGATTTCCTGGAACGTCAACGGCATCCGTGCGGTGATGGGCAAGGGTTTTATGGAGTCGTTCGCTGCACTGGACGCGGACGTTTTCTGCCTTCAGGAGACGAAATGCCAGGTGGGTCAGGTGGCACTGGAGCTGCCGGGGTATCATCAGTTCTGGAACGCAGCGGAGAAGAAGGGCTATTCCGGCACGGCGGTCTTCACGAAGAAGGAACCGCTGTCGGTTCGCTATGGCATCGGTGTGGAGGAGCACGACCATGAGGGCCGTGTGATCACGCTGGACATGGGCGATTTCTACCTGGTCACGGTCTACACGCCCAATTCCCAGGACGGGCTGGCGCGTTTGCCGTACCGCATGACCTGGGAGGAGGCGTTCCTGTCCTATTTGAAGGGCCTCGAAGCAGAAAAGCCGGTCATTTTCTGCGGCGATCTGAACGTGGCGCACACAGAGATGGACATCAAGAACGCCAAGACGAACATCCACAACGCAGGCTTCACCCAGGAGGAGCGGGACAAGATGACGACGCTTTTGTCCAGCGGCTTCATCGACACCTTCCGTCACTTTCATCCAGATGTGACGGATGCCTATTCCTGGTGGTCCTATCGCTTCCATGCCCGCGAGAACAACGCAGGCTGGCGCATTGACTACTTTATCGTGTCCGAGGCGTTGAAGGATCGTCTGGTCAGCGCCTGCATCCATCCCGAAGTGTACGGCTCCGACCATTGCCCGGTGGAGCTGGTCATTGACTGAATCCGGTGAAAAATGCAGGGGAATCCGCCAAAAACCCTTGCAATTTCAGAAAAGTGGGTTATAATATCAAGGTCAACATTCACAATGATGGGGACGGCCCCATGTGAAATCCAAAGCGAGCCGGGAGATGGTGCAAGCCCGGCGGAGGAAGCATGGATGCAGATCACCCCGGAGTGAGGCAGCCCGAGCATTCGCCAGGGCCGTCCGGGCGCTCCCGATACAGGGCTGGCGGAGCTTATCTCCGCATGAGTGGCAGCCGAAAGACTGCAATTTGGGTGGTACCGCGGATATATTCCGTCCCAGGACAGCAATTGCCTGGGGCGTTTTTTGATGCTCCGGCAGAGACGATAAGGAGGAAATCGCATCATGTACAACAAGGTTGTAACGGACATGAAGTTCGTCGAGCGTGAGCGCGAGGTCATGCAGCTGTGGAAGGATCATGACATTGTTCACAAGTCCTTCAAGCTGCGCGAGGGTGCAGAGCAGTTCACCTTCTTCGATGGCCCGCCCACCGCAAACGGCAAGCCCCACATCGGTCATATCGAGACCCGCGTCATCAAGGACCTGATCCCGCGCTACTGGACCATGAAGGGCAAGAACGTGACCCGCAAGGCCGGCTGGGACACCCACGGCCTGCCCGTTGAGCTGGAGGTCGAGAAGGTGCTGGGCCTGGATGGCAAGCCCCAGATCGAGAAGTACGGCATCGAGCCCTTCATCGGCAAGTGCAAGGAGAGCGTGTGGAAGTACCTGCATGAGTGGGAGAAGATGTCTGACCAGGTCGGCTATTGGGTCGACATGGAGCATCCCTACATCACCTATGACAACAACTACATCGAGTCCGAGTGGTGGAGCCTGAAGAAGATCCATGAGAAGGGTCTTCTGTATCAGGGCCACAAGATCGTGCCTTACTGCCCCCGCTGCGGCACCGCGCTGTCCAGCCATGAGGTGGCGCAGGGCTACAAGAACGTGAAGGAAGTCTCCGCCATTGTGCGCTTCCCCGTCAAGGGCATGGAGAACACCTGCTTCCTGGCCTGGACCACCACCCCCTGGACCCTGCCCTCCAACCTGGGCCTGTGCGTGAATCCGAACGAGACCTACGCCCGCTTCACCTGCGGCGATCAGGACTACATCATGGGCAAGGGCCTGATGCAGAAGGTCTTTGGCGAGGACGCCGAGTTCACCATCCTGGAGGAGTACACCGGCAGCCAGCTGGTCGGCATGGCCTATGAGCCGCCCTTCCGCTTCGGTACCCCCGAAGGCGGCGCAGGCAAGAACTGGACCGTCGTGGCGGACAACTATGTCACCATGGAGGACGGCACCGGCATCGTTCATATCGCGCCTGCTTACGGTGAGGACGACAACCGCGTCTGCCGCGAGAACGGCATTGGCTTCATCAACCTGGTGGACAATCAGGGCTGCCTGACCGAGGATACCCAGTGGCCCGGCGTGTTTGTGAAGGAAGCTGACAAGCTGATCCTGGACGACATGAAGGCCCGCGGCATCCTGTTTGCTCCGCTGCCCTTCTCCCATGACTATCCCTTCTGCTGGCGCTGCGACACGCCCCTGCTGTACTACGCACGTCCCACCTGGTTCATCAAGATGACCGCCGTGCGTGACAACCTGGTCCGCAACAACCGCACCATCAACTGGATGCCCGACAACATCAAGGAAGGCCGTATGGGCAACTTCCTGGAGAACGTCATCGACTGGGGTCTGTCCCGCGAGCGTTATTGGGGAACGCCCCTGCCCGTGTGGAAGTGCGAGGACGGTCACATGCACGTGATCGGCTCCATCGCCGAGCTGCGCGAGATGGCCGTGGAAGATCCGGGCGCCGATATCGAGCTGCATCGTCCCTTCATCGACAAGGTGCAGATCCGCTGCCCCGAGTGCGGCAAGGCCATGACCCGCGTGAAGGAAGTCATCGACTGCTGGTACGATTCCGGCTCCATGCCCTTCGCCCAGTGGCACTATCCCTTTGAGAACAAGGAAATTTTCGAGAAGAACTTCCCCGCGCAGTTCATCTCCGAGGCCATTGACCAGACCCGCGGCTGGTTCTACACCCTGGAGGCCATCTCCACCGTGCTGTTTGACCGCGCACCCTTCCAGAACGTCATCGTGATGGGTCACGTGCAGGATGCCGAGGGCAAGAAGATGTCCAAGCATCTTGGCAACGTGGTCGATCCCTTCCAGATGCTGGACAAGTTCGGCGCTGACGCACTGCGCTGGTACTTCTACTCCAACTCTGCGCCCTGGCTGCCCACCCGCTTCTCCGAAAAGGGCGTGATGGAAGGCCCTGGCCGCTTCCTGGCAACGCTTCAGAATGTGTATGCATTCTTCTCCATGTATGCCCAGATCGACGGCTTTGATCCCGTGGCGCATCCGCTGGAGAAGGTCGAACTGTCCCTGATGGACAAGTGGATCCTGTCCAAGCTGAACACGCTGATCGCCCGTGTGGATGATGACCTGGCCAACTACCGCATCACCGAGCCCGCCACCGCCATCGAGGCCTTTGTGGACGACCTGTCCAACTGGTATGTCCGCCGCGGCCGCGAGCGCTTCTGGGGCAAGGGCATGGCAGGTGATAAGGAAGCAGCATTCGCGACGCTGTATCACGTGCTGGTGACGCTGAGCAAGGTCTGCGCGCCCTTCATCCCCTTCATGAGCGAGCTGATCTATCAGAACCTGGTGGTCAACAATGTGCCCGGCGCTATCGAGTCCGTGCATCTGTGCGACTTCCCCGTGGCTGACATGAGCTGCGTGGACAAGGACATGGAGGAGCAGATGGAGGCGCTGCTGGCGGTTGTCCAGCTGGGCCGCGCCTGCCGCAATACGGCGAACATGAAGGTTCGCCAGCCCTCTGCCTGCCTGTATGTGAAGGGCGCCTCCTTCGGTGCTGACTATCAGGCGCTGTGCGAGGACGAGCTGAACGTGAAGCAGGTGGTGTTCACCGATGACGCCCGTGCCTTCACCACCTACAAGCTGAAGCCGCAGATGCGCACCCTGGGCCCGAAGTACGGCAAGCTGCTGGGCAAGATCGGCCAGCACCTGCTGACCATGGATGGCAACGATGTGGTTGACGCCTTCAAGCGCGGCGAGACGGTGTCCTTCGAGATCGAAGGCAATCCTGTGACGCTGGCTGACGGCGACGTGCTGACCGAGCCGATGCAGAAGCCCGGCTTTGTCGCCCTGGAGGACAAGGGCGTGACCGTGGTGCTGGACACCAACCTGACCGAGGAACTGATCAACGAGGGCTATGCCCGCGAGGTGATCTCCAAGATCCAGAACATGCGCAAGGACGCAGGCTTCGAGGTGACCGACCGCATCGACGTGGTCTACACCTGCGAAGACAAGCTCGCCGCTGCCATTGAGGCTGGCAAGTCCATGATCATGAACGGCACACTGGCTCTGACCGTGACCCGCGCCGACGCCGACGACTCCTTCGTCTCCGCCGAGTGGAACATCAACGGTGAAAAGGCTGTCATTGCTGTCCGTGTGAGCAAGTAACCAGGGGGCGCAGCCCCCTGGACCCTGCCTGGGGGCCGAATGTCCCCCAGACCCCGAAGGGTTTAGCCGCGCGGCGGCGACCAGGGCCGCTGGGCCTCCTGCGCGGCGCTTCGGAACACTTT
>R21__coassemble_217_pt1 | contig 49058 bp, 34 predicted proteins | sample R21__metabat2_low_PE_059 | metagenome-assembled genome bin R21
ATTGACGGCGAACCCGCGTCATCCATACGCGGGTTCGCTTTCTTTCAATCGCGCCCCTTCCTTATGTTTACAGAATGAATCCACGGAGGCACGCACATGTTTGACAAGATCCTGCCTTACCTGCTCGCGGGCATATCGGTTGGCGGACAGTATGCGCTGATCGCCGTTGGCTATACGATGGTGTATGGCATCCTGCGACTGATCAACTTTGCCCACGGCGACATTTTCACCGCTGCCGGTTTCTTCATGGTATACCTCACCGCCACCCTGCCGCTGTATGTGTCCATTCCGCTGGTCATCATCCTGACGGTCGTGCTGGGCTTCACGGTGGAACGCGTGGCCTACAAGCCGCTGCGCACCGCGCCCCGCATGTCCATCATGATCTCCGCCATCGGCGTGTCCTATCTGCTGCAAAACCTGATGTGGTATGTGACCGGCGGTCTGGCCAAACAGTATCCCGTGCTTCCTTGGCTATCCGACACTGTGCAGATCGGCTCCGCCAGCACCAAGGTCGTGACCCTGGCCACGCCCGTGCTGACCATCCTGCTGGTGGTCGCGCTGGTGCTTTTGATCCGCTATACCAAGATCGGCATGGCCATGCGCGCCGTGTCCCGCGACTTTGAGACTGCGCAGCTGATGGGCATCAAGATCAACTCTGTCATTTCGATGACCTTCGTCATTGGCTCTGCCTTGGCTGCGGTCGGCTCCATGCTGTATTTCACCAACTATTCCACCGTCACGCCCACCGTCGGCGCCATGCCCGGCCTGAAGGCCTTTGTCGCGGCGGTGTTCGGCGGCATCGGTTCCATCCCCGGCGCCATGATCGGCGCGCTGATCATCGGCATCTGCGAGAACCTGATCAAGGCTGCGGGCTATACCGCATTCTCCGATGCGTTCACGTTTGCGCTGCTGATCGTTGTGCTGCTGTTCAAGCCCACCGGCCTGTTCGGTGAGAAAACCGCAGAGAAGGTGTGAGGTGATGACGATGCAGAAGAAATCCTATACGAAAACGATCATCGGTCTCGTCGTCGTCGTGCTGCTGTACCTTGGCGCCTGGCTGGTTGAGCAGCAGGCCGGTACCAGCTCCATGGCCGTCACCGTGCTGCAAAAGGGCGCGGTCTATGCGCTGATCGCTGTCTCCATGAACCTGCTGAACGGCTTCACGGGTCTGTTCTCCCTGGGCCAGGCCGGTTTCATGCTGGTCGGCGCCTATACCTATGCAGTGCTGACCATCCCCATGGCCAAGCGTGCCGCTGTCTACCAGTATTACGCTGGCGGCGCGATCCAGTTCACACTACCTTTCATTGTCGCCCTGATCGCTGCGGGCGTGATGGCCGCCATCTTCGCCGCGCTGATCGGCCTGCCCGTCCTGCGCCTCAAGAGCGACTATCTGGCTATCGCCACCCTGGGCTTTGCCGAGATTGTCCGCGCCATCGTTCAGTGGGACACCCTGGGCCCGATCACCAACGGCTCCAACCTGCTCAAGACCTATCCCACCTTCAAGAGCATCATGAAGGACGCCTTTGTGTTCAAGGGCAGTTCGGTGATGCTGCCGTTCATTGTGGCGGGCATCTGTATCGGCATCATTCTGCTGCTGATCAACTCCACCTATGGCCGTGCCTTCAAGGCCATCCGCGACGACGAAATCGCCGCCGAGGCCATGGGCATCAACCTGTTCCATCACAAGCAGATGTCCTTCGTCATCAGCTCATTCTTCGCGGGCGTGGGCGGTGCGTTGCTGGCCATGTACCAGGGTTCGCTGCAGGCCAATGCCTTCAAGTCTTCCATGACCTATGAGATCCTGCTGATCGTCGTCATCGGCGGCATGGGCTCCGTCTCCGGCAGTGTGATCACCTCGTTCCTGTTCATCGCGTGCAGCGAATGGTGGCTGCGCTTCCTGGACAACGAGACGATGCTCGGCACCTTCAAGGTACCGCTGCTGGGCTCCGGCTTCCGCATGGTGGTCTTCTCCGTGGTCATCATGGTGGTCGTGCTGTTCTTCCGCAAGGGCCTGATGGGCGACCGTGAATTGTGGAATCTGCGTCTGCCGAAAAAGAACGCCAAGAAAGGAGCCAAACAGGCATGAGTGAAAATGTACTGAAGGTCGAAAACGTCACCATGCAGTTTGGCGGCGTGGTGGCCATCAACAACCTCTCCATGGAAGTAAACAAGGGTGAGATCGTCGCCCTGATCGGCCCTAACGGTGCGGGCAAGACCACCGCGTTCAACTGCATCACCGGCGTGTACGAACCCACCAACGGCGCGGTCTATTTCATGGGTGCGCCCATCGCCGTCAGCCACCCCATGGGCAAGATGAAGCGCAGCTATGCCGGTCAGAACGGCGACAAGTACGTCGGCCAGCATGTGCAGATGACGCCCGATAAGATCACAAAACTGGGCATCGCCCGCACGTTCCAGAATATCCGCCTGTTCAAGTCCCAGACCGCCTTTGAAAACGTGCTGATCGCCACGCATCTGCGCCGCACCAGCAACGTGTTCACCGCCACCTTCTGCCTCAACATGAAAGAGGAGAAGGCCATGCGCAAAAAGGCCATGGACCTGCTGGAGATCGTCGGTCTGGCCGACGTGGCCAATGAACTGGCCACCTCTCTCCCCTATGGCAAGCAGCGTCGCCTGGAGATTGCCCGTGCGCTGGCGACGGATCCCAAGCTGCTGCTGCTGGACGAGCCCGCCGCCGGTATGAACCCGCAGGAAACCGAGGAGCTTGGCGCGTTCATCCGCGAGATCAAAGACAAGTTTGACCTGACCGTGTTCATGATCGAGCATCACATGAATCTGGTCATGGACATTTCCGACCGCATTTACGTCATCGACTTCGGCAAGCAGATTGCCTACGGCACACCCGCCGAGGTCCGCGACAATCCCGCCGTCATCGCGGCTTATCTGGGGGTGGATGAAGAATGAGTCTGCTGAAAGTAACCGACCTTCAAGTCAGCTATGGCGGCATTGACGCCCTGCGCGGCATTTCCTTCGACGTGGAAGAAGGTCAAATCGTCACGCTGATCGGCGCAAACGGCGCGGGCAAGTCCACCACCCTGCGCACCATCAGCGGTCTGGTGAAGGCCAAGGCAGGCCGCATCGTCTATGACGGCCGCGACATCACCAGCATGAACACCCAGAAGATCGTGACCGAGGGCATTGTGATGGTGCCCGAAGGCCGCCGCGTGTTCGACAACCTGACGGTCAAGGAGAACTTGACCATCGGCGCGTATCTGCGCAACGACAAGGAGAGCATTGCCGCTGATATCGAGCATGTCTACACGCTGTTCCCCCGCCTGAAGGAGCGCGAGTGGCAGCTGGCCGGCACCCTGTCCGGCGGCGAGCAGCAGATGCTGGCCGTGGGCCGCGCGATGCTGGCCCGTCCGCGCATCCTGATGATGGACGAGCCGTCCCTGGGCCTGGCGCCGCTGATCGTCAAGGAGATCTTCAACATCATCAAGACGCTGAACGACTCTGGCATGACGATCCTGCTGATCGAGCAGAACGCCAACGCCGCCCTGCGCTGTGCCCATCAGGCCTATGTGCTGGAGAACGGCCGCATCACCATGAGCGGCTCCGGCGCAGAGCTGCTGGCCGACAAGCGCGTGCAGGACGCTTATCTGGGAACCAAGTAAATCTGCGCATGCAAAAAGCTCTGACCAAGGTCAGAGCTTTTTGCATGTCAATGCTTGTTGATAAACGCCAGGGTGAGCTTCTTCATCTCGTTGCTTGCCTCCGCTTTGAAGCCGTGGCCCTCCTCTGGGAACAAATGCAGGTCCACATCGTCATACAGCTCAGCAGCACGCTTTGCGTAGGACACATTCACGACAGTATCCTTCTCGCCGTGCATCAGCAGCACCGGGCCATGATAGCCGGGCAGCACGCTGAACACGTCCAGATCATGGGCAGCAAGCGCGTAGGCCTTGCCCAGCAGCAGATTCCAGAACGGGATGGTTTCAGGAATCTCCTCGCGCACGGGGAACAGCTTGCGCCAATCGTCCGGGATACACAGTGCCGGGTAGAGCAGGATCAGGCCGTGAGCCAGCTCCGGCTGCTCCGCCGCCGCCAGGACCGACGCCATACCGCCCTGACTCTCGCCAAAGAGATAGACGCGTGATTCATCCACCTGCGGGTGCGACCGGAGCCAGGCGGCGACCGCCAGGACATCCTCCTTCTCGGTCTGCACCGACATGGAGGTCGTTGGAAAACCGCTCTCATCCCGGCTTCCGCCGCCGCAGAAGGTGATGCTGACCGCGCCGATGCCATTCTCCGCCAGATAGGCCGCAAGCCAGCCAAAGGACGATTTGTGCCCGTTAAAACCATGGCTGACCACCACCGCCGGGAAACGCTCGACGCCCTCCGGCTGGTAAAAATCTCCGTCCACGGTGCGGCCGTGGTGCGTCACTTTGACAGAATCAATCTTCATGCCTGGATTCCTCCTCTGTGTAAAAATGGATCATCACGCCGCGGGGCGTGCCGGTGATACGTCCGGTCAGTTCTGCCTGCTCCAACCAGGAAAGACGGGCATTGTCGGTCAGGATCATGGGATGTGTGACCATTTCGCCATGCTCGTCGGTGACGCCGTTATTCTCGATGAAAATGCGCGTGCGATTCCCTGCGTCGTCCACGCCGTCCAGCATATATCGCGCGGACAGCATGCCGGTCTGGTCGGTCAGGTACTTCTGCGTGTCCACGCCGCCGGACAGGATCGCGCCATGGAAGAAATCACAGTCGCAGCTGCCGTGGAACAGCACCATATTCACCTGTCCGGCTGCGCTTTTGACCGTGTGGCAGCCGTCCAGGATCACGTCGATCACAAACAGCTCCTTCATGCCTTCACCTCATCGAGCAGCAGCCTGTGCAGAATCGCGCCCTGATGCGCCGTGTCGATGGTCAGCGCGGCGTTGTAGCACTTGCTGGCCCGGGTCATGTCCCCCAAACCGTAGCTGCCCAATGCGATCAAATACTCGCAATGCGCCCGATTGCGCACCGACAGATCCTCGTCAAACAGCTGCAAATCCGGCAGGGACACAGCGAAGTAGTCGATCTTCACCTGATCGAAATAATGCTTCTCGCCATAACTGACCAGCTTATAGAAGCGGCTGGTCGCACGATCCTCGCGGCCCAAGGCGCGGTTGGCCAGGCCCTGGTACAGGATCATATCAGCAGGTTGGTCGTTGTAGTACATCATGCCCGCAGGCTCCTCGTCGCCCACAGCAGCACGCTCCAGGTTGGCAATGGCGGCAGCTTCGTTGCCCAGCATGCGCTCCGCAAGACCCAGATAGTAATAAATATTGTTGTCCTTCGCACCCTCCAGCTTGCCTTCGCCCAGGTTGTGCGGGAACACCAGCGCTCGCTGCAAGAGCGCCTTGGCCTGCGCGGCGTCGCCCTTTGCCAGCGCCTTGCGGGCCAACTGCGTCAGCGCCACAGCGTACTGCGTAGTGACCTTGCCTTCGCCGCCCTCCCAGGCGTGGAAATGGCGATTCAGCACAATGTCCAGCGTTTCCTCATAGCGGCCCAGATTGTTGAGCAGCGTCACATACTCCACGGTCAGGTCATCGCGCAGGAACACCACATCGCGGTGCGCATCCAGGAAGGCAAAGCGATCTTCAACCGTTCTGCCCAGTTTATGATACAGCTGATCCAGCTCCAGCAGCACGCGGGCGTCGGTCCTGTCCAGGGCATAAGCACGCTCCATGCAGGCCAGCGCCTTGGCTGCGTCGCCGCGCTTGTTGTAGTAGGCCAGGGAAAGGTTGCGCCACATGGTCGGGAAAGCGGCATCCAACTCGGCGCTGCGTTCCCAACAGGTGATGGCGGCCTCATACTGGCGGCGGTCATACCACAGGCAGCCCAGATAATAAGGTGCGCGGGCGTCGGCAGGATTGGCCTCGATGGCATATTCCAGTACCAGAATATCCTCCAGCTTGTTCGGGAAGCAGTAAAGCGGGCTGCGGGCTGCGGCCTCCTTCAGCGCTTCGGCAGCAAGGACTTCGTCATACTGCGCGGCATAGAACGCCTTGTGGTACATCACCATGGGGCTGCCATCCTCGCAGGCGTCCAGCACAGCAACAGCCTTGCGATAGAAGCCCGCCTCGGCATAGTCGATGGCGCACTCGATATAGCTGGACATGCGGCCTGCCATGAGTGTCTTGACCGTGTCCCAGTCGCCCAATTCCATACGGGACACATAGTCAAAGGCGTCCAGGCGCAGGTTGTCCATCAGCCAGGACTGCGCTTCCTCTGCGCGGTCCAGTTCCGTCAGGATCATGCCCTTGAGCGCACGCGCCTTGAGGTTGTGCCAATTCTTGACCAGGCTGCGCTCGATATGCTCCAACGCCAGCGCATACTCGCCGCGGCGGCAGTCGATGCAGGCAATGAAGTAGTAGCCCGTTTCCTGCTGGGCCGCCGTCCAGGTAGCCTTGAAAAATGCGTCGTAGGCTTCATCCGCGCGGCCTTGATAGAGCAGCGCCAGGCCCAGATTCACATAGGCCTCGCTGTCGTAGGGGTTGGGATTGCGGCTGGTCATGCGGTCGATGGCCGCGCGGAACAGCGCCTCCGCCTGCTCAAAGCGACCGCGGCGCAGCAGCAGCGTGCCATAGGCGTTATTGGTACGAATGTCGCCGGGATCACGCTTCAAGCCCTCGCAGTAATAATCCTCCGGCTGGAAGGTGGCGTGGCGGTACTGCTCCAGATGCAGGCCGGTGAGATACAGTTCCTCGACGGTCGCGATCTCATTGGGCCGTTTGGCAGCGGGCATAGGGTCCGGGATGGGCTCCACGCGCTTCTCGGCGGGGGTGTAGTCCAGCAGCTTGCGTCCGGAGGCGGCATAGACGGTCAGCGTCAGCACGGTTTCGGCGGCATCGGTGGGCACAGAAGCCTCGAACACATCCACAGGGCTGATGGTCGCCACGCAATCCAGGATGGGCTGGCCACCTGCCGTCAGCACCACGCGCGCGTTCTCATACACGGCGGTCGTGTAGACCGTCACCTTCGCCTCCCCCTGCGCCACCTCCAGGTTCAGCACGCACTCGGTGCTGGCGTTCTTCACATAGCCGCAGCGCTTGTAGGGCATGAAATACTGCGTGAAGGTCTTTTCCTCAAAGGGCTTCAGCCAGGTGAAGTCGGGCTGGTTGTCGCAGTACATGCCGGTCATCAGCTCGATGTAAGGGCCATTGGCGTCCGTCAGATTGCGGTCCCAGGCACGGCCGAAGTCGCCGTTGCCCCAGGTCCACTGCTTCTTGCCGGGGCTGACATGGTGGTCGGCGATGTGGAGAATGCCGGCATCTACGCCGTAGTCATAACCGCCGACAAAGTTATAGTCTGAGTGTGCGCACATGTAGGACGTGGGCACCGGGATATTCTTGTAGCGGGAAATATCCACGCCCGCGCCGTAATCGTGCTTGTAATACACGCCGGTGGCAATCGGGAATTTGCTCACATCGCGCTTGCCATGGTCATACACTGCGGTCACATCCGGCGGGAACACCGACTGCGTGTTGTCATTCACTGCCACGGCGGGGTTAGCCCACCAGAGGAAGGTCTGCGGCAGGCTGGTGCGATTGTACAGCTGGCCCTTGATCTCGATGTATGCCTTGTCCGGGTACACGGTAAAGGTCATCTTGCCCTTGGTGCCATACATCTGGTCGACCTCGGAGAGTTCGACGCTGCAGCTGCCGTCCGCATGCTCCACAATGCGCCAATCCGTGGGGCCAAAGGTCGTGGGGCGGTGATGCTGGGGCCAGTTGAACTCAATGCCGCCGCTGATCCACGGGCCGGTCAGGCCGACCAGCGCAGGCTTGATGACTTCATTGTAATACACAAAATCATAGCCGTTGGTCTTGTCATAGGCACGCTGGATGCGGCCGCCCAGCTCAGGCAGCACCATCACGCGGATGTAGTCATTTTCCAGGAATACGGCGGTGTAAGGCTTGTCGGTCTTTTCGTCGATGATCCTATCAATCACCGGCAGCGGATACACCTTGCCGCTGGAGCCTTGGTAGACGCGTTTTTCCAGAAACATGGGGTTCTTGTCGGGCGTGCCGACGCCATAGGTGGGGATGGTCACGATCTCCGACCATACCTCGGCCTGGTGCGCAATATGCTGCATTCTCGTTCCTCCTTATGCAAGCGGCAATTCAATGTCGTCGATCAAGTACATGTCCAGCCCGTCGATGGCGGCGACGATACCGTCCACCTGCTCCATGCGGGCAGCCATAGTAGAGTCCACGCTCACCTTCGCGCCCTGCTTGATGGGTACGATGTACAGCGTGAGCGGATGCTGCGCCAGCTGCTCTGCATAGTGATCCAGGCGAATATCCCAGGTCTGGCCGTTGCAGAAATTGTCGCTGATCATCTCGCCATTGATGAAGGACTGGCCGATATCGCCGATGTAGCTCACGCGCAGCAGCACGGTCTTGTGACCTGTCAGCACCTCTTGGGGGATGTTGACAGTCCAGCGTGAAGGGCCGACCTGGGTCAGTTCCGGAGCAATAGCAGGCATTTGCTTCGCTGCGATCACGCAGCCTGCGAAGGGCCCGCGCTGTACTTCCTGGCCCAAGATGTGCGGCATGGTCAGCACGGTCTGCGCGGCGCCGTCCATTTCCAGGCGTGCATGCTCGCCGTCCCAGAGGACGCCGGTGTCCGACAGCACGGCAATGGTCCGTCCATTCCGCTCAATGTGCTGGAACCGTATGGCCTCGGCGCGGGTCATGACCACGATCCGTTGATCGTCCGCCCAGAAGTCGGTCACGCTGTCGGTTTCCGGGCACACGATCCACTTGCCGCCCCACTGCGCGGCCTCGATGCCGCCGATCGTGCGCACCGTGCCCATGTCAAAATGCATTTCAGGCTTCATGCCGTCCGGGATCAGGAAGAACCAGGTCGTTTTTCCCTCGATGACAAGATGGGTGATGGGCTGGACCGTGGCCTTTTTCAGCAGCGCTTTGCCCATGCGCAGATTGAAGGGCAGGATCGCGTTCTCCCCCGCCGCCAAGTCGATGCTATAGTCGATCGTTTCGCCGGGCAGACGAAGCGTCACCTGCTCGTCCCTGCGGGCAGGCAGCTCCAAATGGTCCTGGAAATTGTTGAGGAACAGGAAACCGCTGCCATTCTTCACGCGGGCACAGAAACGGAGCGTATCGGCGTCGTCCGGCTGCATCTCGACAACGCTTTCCGGCAGCACGGTCACGCTGCCGAGCAGTTCGTCCGCAAAGGAGGTGCAGAAATCGTGCAGCGTACGCAGACGGTAGTAGGACGCGCGGCGCTGACCAAACTCGCCGATGGGCGCCTGATAATCATAGGAGCGTTTGCTGACCTGATTCTCATTGAGGAACGGTGTGCGCTCGCCGGTGGGGGTAGTACCGCCGCGGTACATGTAGTAGCCCAGCATCGCGCAGCCGCTGCCCAGCTTGATGTTAGCGAGGGCGTCCACACTCTCGTAAGGCAGGGTAAAGCGGTAATTGTAGGAGCACATCATGCCGCCCATCATCTCACAGCAGGCATAGGGCATGCTCTCCGGAGCATAGCGCGGCTCGAAGTTGTAGGTGGCGGGCACGGCGTTGTTGTGGTTATCGCGGTAGATATACTCCGGCGTGCAGGGGTGCTCGCCGGTCTTTTTGTAGAAGATCCACGGCCAGTAGGCATAGCCGCCCCACAGCGGCAGCACCTCGTCCGTCGGCGCCATGCCGCCGCCCCAGGCCGTGCAGGTATTGAAAGGCGCAATGAGGCCGACTTCCTGTGCGATACGCTTTAATTCACGAATGTGTTCTTCGCCATCCTGGCCGCCATTCACCCACTCATTGGCAACCCCTGTGGTCATTTCCCAAGGTGCAGAGGAGTGCATGTACTCATTCTCCAACTGCACTGCCACGATCGGTCCACCCTGTCCGAAATACAGACCGTCCACCTGGCCATGAATGGCTGCATACAATCTTCGTACATAGGCCAGATACCCCGCATTGTTATTTCGGACCTCGAAGGGCTTGCCGTAAAGCCAATCCGGCAAGCCTCCGTTGCGCATCTCGCCATGGCAGAACGGGCCGATACGAAGGATGACCATCAGGCCATGCTTGCGGCACAGGTCCACAAAGCGGCGAATATCCCGGCAGCCATCGAAGCGGAAGGTCCCTTCCACTTCCTCATGCACGTTCCAGAACACATAAGTGGCGATGGTATTCACACCGCCGCATTTGGCCTTGACGAGCGTGTCCTCCCACTGATCGGGGCTGACGCGGCAGTAATGTACTTCGCCGCTGACGCCGAAGAAGGGTGCGCCATTCAGCTGCATATAAGCCGACGTGAACCCGACCTGACGCCCATCCGGCGACGTCCCGCTGAATTTTTCACCCAAGGATATGCTTTTTTGAATACTTACCTTCGAAATGTCTATCTGATACGCCATCTAATTTCCCCCTATAATTGCATTTCTGACCATTCTATGGTATACTGTGCAAAATGATACCAATGTGAGGGATTCGTGATGAACTTTGAAGATCGCTGCGTTCTCGACACGTCTGTGCACTATGTCGGACACCCGTCTGCCTTTGCCCGCAAGCATCTGCTATTCTGCGAATCAATGGGCCGGTTCGATGTGACTGCACAGTACCGCACCAGCCGTCTGAGTTTCAACAGCTATCTGCTGATGTTCGTAACCGACGGATCGATCAGCTGCGGCATGAATGGCTCCACTGCCACGGCATCCGCCGGCGAAGCACTGCTGATCGACTGCCATCATCCGCACACCTACTACGCGCTGAGTGCCAGCTCCTTCTATTTTGTGCATCTCAGCGGCACGCCGGCCACGGAACTGGCGGAAGGGATTCTGAGTTCTGGCCGCCTGCCTGTCCACGGCACACACACGGAGCAGGCGCTGAAGTTGCTGAGCGACCTGCTGGACAAGCTCACAATGGGCAAGCTCACGGACGAAGCGCAGATCTCTGCCCAGCTGTATCAGCTGCTGGCCAATCTCATCTCCGACGCCCGCGCCAATCATATCGGTCTTGGCAGCACACAGCTGGTCGACACGGCCGTGGAGACGATTCTCACCCACCTGAATGAGCATCTGACCCTGAACAGTCTGGCCGCCCAGAGCGGTTGCAGCGTCAGCTATTTCTCCCGCGAGTTCAAGCGCAGCACCGGTTTTGCGCCTTATGCGTTCATCCTGCGGGCCCGTCTGGACCATGCCAAGCATCTGCTGATGACCACTGAGCTGAGCATTCAGGAGATCGCCGACCGGACCGGTTTTGCGAGCCTGGCCAATTTCAGCTACACCTTCCGCAAAAACATCGGCATTTCGCCCACCGATTTCCGCAAGCACCCCGTTTGATCCCTTTTGATGCTATTATAGCAGACGCGAATACACCGCGTTTTCGGATTTATCGCTGGTTTTATCAAATCTTTATTCGGCATTTATCATTGAGAATCCTTGTGATTCCTCCATTTTTGATGATCCTATCGAATTTGAACCCTGCGAACAGCAAAAGAACAATCCTTTGCGCCTCTTGCCCGCGGGAATATGCTATAATAGGTATATTCCCACCGACAGGAGGTCTTTTCGATGGATCAGAAATACATGGAACTGCTAAAAAACGCAGAAGCCTGGGTTGACGCACACCGCGATGAGTACATTGAGGAACTGAAGGGGTTTGTTCGTTTTCCGTCCGTGAGCCGTGCCGATCTGGCCGAGCCCGGCGCGCCCTTCGGCCCGGAATGCCGCAAGGTGCTTGATTATGCCATGGAGCGGGGCCGCTTCTACAACTTTGACGTGATGGACCATGACGGCTGCGCAGTGTCCATCACCATGGGCGACCCGGTCAATTCCATCGGCGCCATTGCGCACATGGACGTGGTGCCCGTGGGCGACGGCTGGATCTATCCGCCCTTCGATCCCACCTATTTGCCTGAGTATGACGCCATGATCGGACGCGGCGTGGGCGACAACAAGGGTCCCGGCGTGGCAAGCCTGTTTGCCATGCGCCTGCTGCGCGACCTGAAATGGCCGCTGAAGCACGGCCTGCGCCTGATGTGCGGCTCCAGCGAGGAGACCGGCATGCAGGACATGAAGCTGTTGCTGGACAAGGGGCTTCAATTCCCGAAGGTCTCTCTGGTGCCCGACGCAGCGTTCCCGGTGAACTATGCGCAAAAGGGCTCCGTCGACGCAGAGCTGAGCATCCCCTGCGAGGGCAACCTGGTATCCTTTGACGCGGGCAGCGTGCGCAACATTATTCCGGACCTGGCCGAGTGCGTGATCACCGCCGATCTGGACACGGTGAACGCAGCCCTGGCCGCGCTGGACCCTGAACTGACCGCCAAGCTGACCGTTACTGCCTGCGAGCAGGGCGTCAAGGTATCTGCCGCCGGTCAGGCCGGTCATGCTGCCTCCCCCGCCCGCAGTGTGAACGCGATCATGCTGCTGACCGCTGCGCTGAGCAGGACGAACCTGCTGACCGGCACGTGCGCCAAGGCCATCGCTGAGCTGGCAGATCTGACCGCTGACGGCTTTGGTCAGAGCGAAGGCGTTGCTTATTCCGACGAGATCTCCGGCGAGCTGACGCTGGTATACGGCGTGGCGCATCAGAAGGACGGGCAGCTGATCGTGTCCGTTGACTGCCGCTTCCCCGTCACCTGCAAGGCTGCCGAGCTGGCCGCAAAGATGCAGGCTCACTGGATCAGCCGCGGCTTCTCCGTCGTGCGCCTGTCTACCTCCGATCCGTTCTACATTCCGAAGGACGATCCCCGCGTGCTGGCCCTGCAGGATCTGTTCCATGAGGTGACGGGCCGCGACGATCAGCCCTACACCATGGGCGGCGGCACCTATTCCCGCGTGGTGCCCAACGCGATCTCCTTCGGCCCCAGCGTGATGGGCGAACGTCCCGCTTGGGACTTCCTGCCGCCCGGCCACGGCAGTGCCCACGGCCGCGACGAGATTGTCGCCATGAGCAGCCTGCGCACGTGTACAGTGATCTATGCCGTTGCGTTCGCGATGCTGGATGCACTCGAAAACTGATCGATCCACCGGCATGCCCGCGCGGCGTGCCGGTTTTCTCTTGACAAACCGGGTGTCAAACGCTATATTGATCATAGCAGAACAATTGAAAAGGAGGGTTTTCATGCTTACTCCCCTCGATTACGCAAAAGCCGCCTGCGATACGATGATGCGCAAATTTGCCGCGCCCGCGCTGCCGCCGGTGGGTCATTTCCACTATCATCAGGGCGTTTTTCTCTCCGGCATGCATCAGACCTGGAAGCTGTGCGGAAACGACGCCTACATGGAATACATCAAAGCCTGGATCGACTCGGTATTTGACGAGGACGGTCAGATGAAAGACGTCAAGTATGCCGATCTGGACGACATTCAGGCGGGCATTTTGCTTTATCCCCTGCTGGACTGGACGAAGGACCCGTTCTACGAACGCTGTCTGGCCGCAGTATACGAGGAAGTGAAGCATGTGCCGCGCAACGCTCTGGGCGGCTTCTGGCACAAGTGCAGCATGGAGGATCAGATGTGGCTGGACGGCCTGTACATGGCCGGTCCGTTCTGCATGGAATATGCGCAGCGTTACCATCTGCCCGAATTGCGCGACGATATGGTGCACCAGGCGCTGCTGATGGAGGAGAAAACGAAGGATGCTGACACCGGGCTGCTGTACCATGCCTGGGACGGCGCTGGGAAGGAATTCTGGGCTGACCCCGAAACAGGGCGTTCGCACGAATTCTGGGGCCGCTCCATGGGCTGGGTGCCCGTAGCGCTGCTGAACGAGCTGGAGCACATGACCCCCGACGAGCCCGGTTATCAGGATTTGATGCGTATGGCCACGGATCTGCTGAAGGCGCTGTGCCGGTTCCAGTCCGAGGATGGCCGCTGGTATCAGGTGGTAAACAAGGGCGATGACCCGTCGAACTGGCTTGAAAATTCGTGCAGTTGTCTGTATGTGGCGGGTCTGTGCAGAGCGATCCGCCGGGGCTTCCTCGACGCCTCCTATCTCGAAAACGCACGCAGAGGATACGAAGGCGTCATTCGCAGTCTGACCTGGAACGGCGATGATCTTCAGATTGGCAATGTATGTGTCGGCACAGGCGTCGGCGAATTTGCCTTCTATTGTGCCCGTCCGTGCAGCGTCAACGACCTTCATGGCGTCGGCGCTTTCCTCCTCATGTGTACCGAAGCGCATGGACTCTGGTCCTAAGTGCCCTGACTTGACCGCAGGCCCGTGACTTGGGCTGTGCGCAGCGGGCGAAACACCCTTCCGCCCTACAGGGACATGCGTGTTAGTACCCGGGATGAATGTCAGTCCACAATTCAAATAGCTGCACATGCAGCCAACCAACACTGGAAAAGGAATTGATCAGGAGCTTGCCTCTGGTCAATTCCTTTTCCAGGTTTTTATCAACCGGAAGCACGATCCCCCTGGCAGGATCCAGATGGTTCCCCTGGTTGCAATCCTCGACAAAATCTGATAAAATAATAAAGAAGAAATGACTCCGAAATAATGAGGGGGATTCGCGGATGAAGAAAAAGACTGACAAGACGCAAAAACTGCGGATCTTGTTCAATGTAGCGCTGATTGTATTAGGATTGGTGTCGGTACTGGGTTTTATGTCGTACATGCAGAACCAGTATTCAGTGATCAAGGCAAACCAGACGGCCTCAGCGGCGCTGGACGCGGTGATTCAGACGCTGGACGAGAACACCGAAAAGGTGGATGCCCTGCGCACGCGATACCACGGGGACAACCGTGCCGTTCTGCATGACATCGAATACCTGATGATGACCGACCATTACGGCGATTTGCTGCGCAGCGATCCGGAGGTACGCACACAGACCATGGACCGCCTTTCCCGCACGGTGGGTCAGGCAGGGTATCTGTTTGTGATTGATAAGACGGGACGTGTCGTCGCCGCGCCCAAGCTCGAAGCCATCGGCGACAACCTGGTCGGAAACGGCACGCTGACCCCCGATGAGCTGGCCCAGCTAACCGGCGAGGAACAGGCTGCCGAGAACGGCGCCATCATCGGCACGCCCGCTGGTACAGACATCAATGCTTATTTCTACGGTAACTGGCTCATTGAAGATTATTACCTGATTTATGCCGTTGATTCTGCCGAACTGGATCGCCAGTTCACCGCCCTGCGCGATCTGGGGCCGATCCTGTCCAGCGTGGTGGTTGGTGACAATGGCTTCGTGTTTGCCGTTGATTCATCCACCGGCCGCTTTACCTATTATGACGATGGTCAGACCCAGCTCACCGGCGAACCCTATACGGACGCCGGACTGACCTCCGACGTGCTGACTGACCGGTTCAATGGCCTGCAAACCATCGGCGGCATGACCTATCAATGCCTGTCCCGGACCTATCGCTCATCCTTCTACGGCGAATACACGGTCATTACCGCCGTGTGTGCCGCCAATTCCGTGTTTGCCGGAGACAAGACTGCCATTGCGCTGACTGCCATTACCTTCTCGCTGGGCGCAGCGTTGATCCTGCTGTATGCAACGCTGATGCGCATGGATCCCGACCAGCTCGCGCCCTATGACGACGACGTCGTGTCCCGGCGCGAGTTCCGCAACCGCCGGCGTAATGCTCAAAAGTCTACCCGCAATGTGCGCCTGTTCAAGCTCGGCAACGAGCAGTTCTACGCTAAAGTCGGTATTGCCGAGCATTTGGCGCCGGTGGTCGCCATTGCGCTGCTGGTAGTGTTCGCCATCTCCTGGAACACCCAGACCCTGGTGGAGATCTCCCGCGGCATGAAGCAATCTAACACCGCTATCCGCCAGCTGGAGGTCCTCTTTGCCAATCGCGAGAGCAGCTCCGGCATCCTCATGAACCGCTATCAGGGGCAATATTTGTCCAAGCTGCAATTGATCTCCTTCCTTCTGGAGGAGGACCCGTCGCTGATGGCTGCGCTGAACGACGCTGACGCCGAGAACATCCACCCCTACCTGACCGCCGAATTGGAACCCGTTGTGAATGACGCAGGCAAGCCGGTGCTGTCTGCCGCCAATTCACCGCAGCTGATCCGCCTGGCGGAGAACAACAACTTCGACTATTTGGCCGTGTATGACGATCAGGGCCGAACTATCTCCGCAAACTCGGACCTGTGGTATTTCACCCTGAGCCGTGACCAGAGCGCCCAGTCGTCGGCATTCCTGGACGTGATCGCCGGTCACTGCGACAGTCTGATCCAGGAACCGCAGATCGACGAGCTGGGCCGCAGCATGCAGTACCTGGGGGCTGTGTTCCATTATTATACGCTTGCGGGCGAAGGCCCGGCGGCGGGCCGCTATGTATCCATCGCCGACTATGACAAGGCAAAGGCTGAGGGTGGCCTTTCCCTGGATGGTGTGACCTATACCGTTGTGCGCCATCGCGGCATGGTCGAGGGCGGCATTGCCGACGCGACCATCATGGATATTATGGAGTCCACCACCAATGCCGCGCTGATGCGTCAGATCCGGGTCGGCAGCAATGGCTTTACGGTGCTGTTTGACAATTCGAGTGAGCATATGTGTCTCTGGTCCCCCTACGAGGCTTCCATCGGGCGCACGGCTGCGGAAATGAACGTGACCGACGCGGCGTTCTCCGGCACCTTCAAAGGCTTCACGAAGGTCAACGGCATGGAGTATTTCCAGATGTACACCTTCGACAACGGCTATTGGATCGCCACAGCGCTGCCTACGTCATCCATGCTCGCCGGCCGAGATCCCATCGCCTTTATCACCACGCTGGTTGCGCTGGGTTTCTATTTGCTGCTGTTCCTGCTGTGCATCTTTTCCACGGAGACCGAGGAAAATGCGCTGGAGGATCTGGTCGAGAAGCGTATCAAGCGCCACGGCGACAATGGTATGGTCAAGGTCACCATGCCCAGCGGCAAAATCAAGTATGTCCGCACTGCCTCCGCACGATATACTGAGACCAGCGTACGCTGGGACGACATGACCACCAATCAGCGCCTGTCCTACGTGCTCAAGAGCGTGATGAGCGTGATCGTCATACTGATCATTGCTGTCGGCGTGTTCAGCGAGCAAATCTTCGGCCCTGATTCCGTGATTGCCTACATCGTAAATGGCGACTGGGAGCATAGCTTCAATTATTTCGCACTCATTGCTTTTGCAGCAGTGATCTTGGGCGTGTCGGTGATCGCGTTCATCATCAGCCGATTCATCAATTTCATCATTCGGAACATGGGCTCCCGCGTGGAGACAGTAGGACGGTTGATGCTGTCGGTAGTCAAGTATGGTTCGGTGCTGTTCGCCATCTTCTACGGGCTGTCGCTGCTGGGCTTCAGCACGGCCGGCCTCGTCACATCAGCCAGCATCATGTCCATCGTCATTGGTCTTGGTTCCCAGAGCCTGATCAGCGACATTCTGTCCGGTATCTTCATCGTGTTTGAAGGCGCGTTCCGTGTGGGTGATATTGTGACGCTGGGCGACTTCCGCGGCATCGTGGTCGACATCGGCCTGCGCACCACCAAGATTGAAAACATGACCGGCGATATCAAGATCTTCAACAATTCGAGCATCGCGGGCATCATCAACATGACCAAGAAAAACTCGAAGGCCATGTGCGAGATCGGCATTGAATACGGTGCGGATCTGGAGAAGATCGAGGGCGTGCTGAACAAGGCGCTCCCAGCCATTGGCGACCGCAACGACCGTATCATTGGCCACCCGAAGTACGCGGGCATTATTCGCCTGGACGAGTCCGCCGTGGTTCTGCGCGTGGACGCAGACTGCGCCGAGAAGGATCGCATTGCCGTCACGCGTTATCTGAACCGCGAGGTTTTCCTGCTGTTCCGCCGCAACGACATCAATATTCCCTTCCCGCAGATGACGGTTTCGTATCTTTCCGAGTCGGATGACGAGGAAAAGCAGGAGTAACTTTCGTGAAAAAAGACGCAGTTGGTCAGGCTTTGTCCTGACCAACTCTGTTCCGCACAACCGATACAAGAAAAGCGATTGTTTGAGGGAAATCCCTTGAACAATCGCTTTTTCGGTCAATATGACGTTTTCCTGCGCTCAGTTCCGTTTCTTTTGCCGCAGCCGCTCAATCAGTGCGTGGATGGCTGCCCACAGTCCCCCACCGATCAAACCGCCCAACACATTATGAAACAGGTCCGACAGTTGGAAATAACCCAGGAAGAAAATCAACTGCGATAACTCAATAAACATCGTCAGAGCCACCGACATCAGCAGTGCCCGCCGGATCGGCCGTTTGCACGGGAATGCCGTCAGCCCAAGCAGCGTGTACGGAACGAACAGCAGCACATTCTCAATGATCTGCAGGTTCCAGCGCTTCGTCCCCGGGCCGAAATGACTGAATAGATCTCTTAGCGGGTTGGCAATATGATGCCGCGAAAACACCGTCGAAACCAGCAACAGTGAGAGATACAACAAAAACAATGCCAATCGACCCTCTCGACGCAGCGCCTGCTTCAGCCGCGTGCGCCACGCTCCTGACTGGATTGACGGCCACGCCAGCAGCAACAGCATTGTCAGCAGCAATGCAGGATAAATGTGATTCAGCAATTGTTTTTGAATGTCTTGCAGCACAAGCGAGCCCCTTTCTGTCAGGTTCGGAAAAGCGCGCAGATAATCTGCGCGCTTTTGTGCATTTGAATATGCGGTTGGCAAATCGCCTCTCCGACATTGCCGGAGCATAGCACTTGCCCATCACTCCCGTGCGCCAAAGAGGAATTCCTGCATGGCAGCACTGTTGGCTTCAAAGTCGATGTCATGGCCCTTGATGCCGGCAATGACCTCGTAGGGCTCCTTGGCCTCCAGGGGGAAGATGGCATACTCGATGGAATCAAAGATATTCTGACCCTGGCGGGACGCCTGGTAGGCAGCATTCACCAGCGCAAGGGAGATGATCTTGATCTCATCCTCTGTCAGATTGTTGTAGGACATACGGAAGATCGGGTCCATGCGCTGACGCAGATAAGTCATGTCCTCATCGGTCACGTGATCCAGATTGATGGCACGACGGCTATTCAGACTCTCGGGCACACCGGATTTGTCGTTGTAGAACATGACCTCATTGCCTACGCTGTCACCCACGCTGTGGAACAGATTGCCGATGACGCGCACCTCGCGGATGCAGCAATTGTACACAGAATCGTATTGCAGCCAGCCAAAGCCCACGGCCTGCAGGCCATTGAGGTGAGTATCAGTGCCGTAGTCGTTGAGGTAATATTCCTCCGCCATCAATTCGGTCAGCAGCTGAATGAGCAGGCCGCTGTCCTTCATGGCCTGAATCTGCTCCTTCTTGGAGGCAACCATGCCATTCAAAGCGTTGCGCTCGGCACGGGTGATGTCCACCGTCACGCCGCCGTAGCTGTCGATCAGGTTGGCCAGGTTCAGGTAATTCAAGGACATGAAGCGCTGGATGTCCGTGCCGAAATTGGCGTTGAACACCTTCATGGTTTCCTCGGGGCCAGCGTTGCGGTAGGGCTGGTCGATCAACTGGGGAATATCATAGCCCTCATAATCGACGAAGGTATCCCAGGTCAGGATCATCAGGCGGATCTTGCCGGTGTAGGGCGCGAGGGAGACGACCATCATGGTGTTGCCCACGTTGGCGCCGTCATTCTGCATACCTTCATTACACATCAGCAGGAAAGAAACCCAATTTTCGTTATTATTGGTCTCCTCGGCCATGGCAGCACTGCCGCAAAGCAGACACAGCGCCAGCAACACGGAAAGCAATCTGCGAATCATGTGGTTCTCCTCCTTACTGTACGCTGTGGCGATCCTGATCGTAGCGGTTGTTCACGACCAGCTCACCCTCGTCGGTATAATAGCCGTTCCAGCCAGCAAAGCTATCAAGATTGTTGGTCAGCTTGTTATAACGGTCCAGATAGCGCTCGGCCACCAGGCGACCCTGCTCGTCGAAAGTACGCTCCACGCTGCAATAGCCTGCGGCGCTGTTGGTGGGCACATTGTCCGCGTCATAGTAGCCTTCCCAGACGACGTTTTCGCGCTCGTCCATTTCGTATTCCAGGATGGAATAGCCATCGGAACACATGACAGGCTCGCCCGCCAGGTCGATGAAGGTCAGCTGATGCACGCGAGTGACGGGGTAATACAGGGTGATGAGGCCCGCAGTGCCGTTTGCAGCGATGACATCCTGCTCGTTTTCGTCGATGTAGTATTCATAATACTTTTCGACGTTCGCAGAGTTGCTCAAATCATAGTCGTAACGCACGCCTGCAATGCCGGCAGCGCTGCGCATGGGCTGGCCCTGGGCGTCTACATATAGCATGCATTCCCTGTTGCCATAGCTGTTGTAGCGGGTTTCGATGCCGTACACACCCTCCACAGCCATCGGCTCGCCTGCCGGGCCATAATAACGCTCGGAGGCAACCTGGCTGCGGCTGGTGTAGGTCCAGCGGATGGCTGCATAGCCTTCGCGACCGATCATGGGCTGACCGGCTGCGGTCAGACAGCGGCGCTGGGTAATACGGTCATAGCGATCGTAGGTCAGCAGCTGGATGGCAGCTTCGCCTTCGTCGGCGGCCTCGTTGACACAGCGCATCTCATAATTGCCCTGGTCATCCGCAGTCACCAGCTCGCGATGGCTGTAGCCTTCCTTGGTAACGAAGGGCAGACCCTCGGCAGTGCGGAAGGACTCATCTGCAATATGGCCGTCAGCGGAATAGGTCATGCTGTGCTCAGCATAGCCCTCGCGGCAGTTGGCGGGCATGTCAAACTCGTCGTAATACTCCTCGCGGATCATGCGGCCTTCGTCGTCATACTCCATCAGCATGTAGGAATAGCCCTGATCCTGAACCTCGGCACGCATGTCGTCGGCCTTGTAGTAGTTCTCGGCGGTCAAGTTGCCCAGATTGTCATAGCTGAATGCAGCGCGGGCATAACCCTTGGTGGTGTCGATGGGATTGTTCTCGCCGTCCAGATAGCGCTCCTCGGCCACGTTGCCCAGCTCGTTATAAACGGTGGTCTTGCGGCAATAGCCCAGCGCGTTGGGCGTGGGCTTACCTTCACGATCGAAGAAAGCCTCGGAGATCCGGCGGCCAGCCAGATCGTAAACGTAGCGGACCTCGGCATAGCGACCGTCGTAAGACACCGGCATGCCGCTGACATCAAAATACTTTTCCGTCAGCACATGACCGCGATAGTCCACCAGGCGGACCAGGGAGGAATAGACGTGCTGGCGATGCACAGCAGGGCGGCCATTGGCGTTGTACAGGCGTTCGCTGATGCAATAATTGTGATCGTCATACTCATAGACAATCTCGCAGTATCCGCCGCCGCACCAGGTCAGATCTCCTTTCCTATTATAATAGGAAATGCTGATCACATTGTCATTATCGTCATACTGATAGCCGATGGCAGCATAACCGGCGCCAAGCAGGATCGGCTGACCTTCCACATTCAGATATTCGCGGCGAACCAGGCGCTCGCGGACGTCCCAGGTATTGCGCTCCACGGCGTAACCGGCGCCGCAAATCACCGGCGTGTCATTGTTGCCCAGATAGGTCTGGGTCAGAATGCTGCCGTTCTTATCCACCGTGCGCAGCACAGCGCTGTAGCCGCCGCTGATGTAGGTACGGCGATACTGGTCATCAAGATAGGTGATGCGGGTGACATACTTGTTCTCGTCGTAGAGATACTCCGTAGCCGCATAACCATTGGCCATAAGGGTCGGCTGATCAGCAGCATCCACATAGGTGGTACGCCAGACGCTGCCCTGCACGTCATATTCGTAGCGGATGCCGGCATAACCGGAGGAAATCTCCGCGGGCAGACCGTTCTTATTCAGATAGGTCTCGGCGGCCAGGCGGCCCTGCTCGTCATAGGCGAAGGCGATGGATGCATAGCCCTGAGCAAGCTCGACAGGCTGCATCGCGGCATTCAGATAATCCACGCGGGTACGGCGGCCCTTCGCGTCGTAGGTGACGCGGGAAATCGCGTAGCGGAGGGTCAAAGACGCAATCCGCTCGTTTTCGTCCAGATACTGCTCCAGGATCACATGGTTCATCGCGTCGTATTCGCGCTGATACACACTGAAGCCCTCGGGCAGGCGGGTCAACTTATCCTCGGTGTTCAGATAGCGGATCTGAAGGGTATTGCCTGCCGCATCGTACACATAACCAATGGCGGAATAACCCATCTCAGTGGTCACACGCTTCATCTGCGCGTCATAGTAGCGTTCCATGATCTTGCGGCCCTGATCGTCATACTCATAGGCCACAGAAGCATAGCCGTCGGCCATCAGCACAGGCGTCTCGTGGGTATAGGGCACGGCCGCATCAAAGCAATAGGTGCGGGTCAGCACGCGGCCATTCGCGTCGTAGGTGCAAACAACGCTGTTGCTGCCGTCCAGCAGCACAGTGGGAGCGCCTTCATGGTGATAATAGGAGGTGACGAGCGCATTGCCGTTGTCGTCACGATCATAGGTCACAAGGCTGTAGCGGTTGCCCAGCAGTGCCGGCCAGCCCTCCTCCCCAAAGAAAGACTCGCTGACCAGGAAGCCGCTCTCGTTCCACACATTCACGCGGCGGGCATAACCCAACCCGTTTTGCAGCATGAGGCCGCCCTTGCCGTCGGAATATTCCTCCGTCAGCAGATGACCCATTGCGTCGTAGGCGCACGTCAGCAGCGCATAGCCCTTGGTAGAAACAACCGGCTCGCCATCGACGCCGAAGTATGCCTCAGTCAGCACGTGACCCTGCGCATCATAGGTGTAGTACAGCGCCGCGTAGTCGCCGCGAAGCATGTAGAGAGCGCCGGTCTCGTCATAGTAGCACTCGCTCAGCAGGCGGTTCTCCAGGTCATACGCACGCTCCACGCGGGCTGCGCCGGCGTTCACGTTGGTGATCTGGCCGTCCGCGCCGTAATAGACCTCGCGGATCAGGTTACCGTTCAGGTCGTAATCGCACGTATAGGATGCGTAGCCGTCGCTGCATTCAGTCGGCACACCGTTCTCGTCAAAGTAGGCCTCGCAGGTCAGGCGGCTCTCGTTGTCCCAAACGTAGCTCACGCGATGAATGCCGCTGGACAGGGCGATGGGCTTCAGGTCTGCATCAAAGTAGGCCTCGCCAGTCTTGTTGCCCTGGAAATCGAACGTCGTTTCCATGCGGGCATAGCCCTCGGCGGTGCGCACAGGCTGACGGTTTGCATCCAGATACATGACCGCAGTCTGCTCGCCGTTCGCGTTGTATTCACAGATCAGGACGGCGTAGTCCTGCTGATTGGTCTTCAGCGTGCCATCCGCATCGTAATAGGCTTCCTCCAGCACACGGCCTGCCTGGTCGCACTTGCGCTCAAACTGGGCATAACCCACAGACGCGGGCGCCACAAGCTCTCCTGCAGCATTATAGTATGCACGGCGGATCAGGTTGCCGTTGACGTCATAATTCTGCTGATAGACAGCATAGCCGCTGGGCAGGTCAATGGGCTGACCGTCCAGGCCCAGATACATGATGCCGCGCATCAGACCCGTGAGATCGTCGTATGCGCACTGATACCCCGCATAGCCGTCGGAGCGCATCACCAGCTGTCCGTCCGTGCCGAAATACCGCTCGTCGATCACATGATGGCGGTTGTCGTACACGCGGGTCAGGCTGGCATAGCCGTTCACGAACGTGGGCAGGTCAGCGGTGTTGAAATAGCGGATGGAGGTGATGTTGCCGTCGTGGTCATACGCATAACGCACGGAAGCGTAACCGCCGGACTGGGTCAGCGCCTGACCATTCGCGCCATAGCTCTTCTCCGCCATGTGGCGGCCAATGGCACTGTAGCGGTGAACCTGGGCGGCATAACGACCGTTGCCCACCGTCAGCTGGCCCTTTTCGTCCTGCATGACCTCCCACAGCAAGCGACCGCTGCGGGTGTATTCGCACATGAGCACCGCAAAACCGGTCTTGCTGACCATGGGCTTGCCTGCGCGATCGAAATAGCGGGTAGCCGTCAGCAGACGCTGTCCGTCGTAGTTGAAGGCGACACTGTGTGCGCCGGTCACCACGGACACGTCCGGGTTTCCGTTCGCGTCAAAATAGCTTTCCTGCAAAAGCAGGCTGAGGAGCGGGCCGCCGTAGACCATGCTGCGGGCATAGAAGCCATTCACATTCTCCGCCGGACGGCCATTCGGATCGAAGTACGCCTCACGGCACGCAGGCGCATAGCGCAGATCAGTATCGTACTCAAAGGTGATGATCGCGTAATGGGTTTCCTCGTTCAGCACGGGCACCCAGTTGTCATCCATATAGGTGGTGCGGATAACCTGGCCGGCTTCGTTGCGGTCGTTGATGTAACCAGCATGGCCAGCCTTGACCCTGATCAGCTGCATATCCGGGCCGAAGAACTTCTCCTGACGGATATTGTCGCCAGAGACCACCCAGCGTTCATCCGTGCTCTGACCATTGCCGCTCTGGTGATCGAACAGGTACTCTCGGCGCGCAAGTCCATCCTTCATCATCGTGTACTGATCCACCGTGTCATAATAGGTGATACGGTAATCATAATCAGGACCGTCGTACTCGTACTCGACCATCGAATAGCCGGAGGTGGTCATCGTGCGCTCGCCATCTGCGCCATAATAGGTTTCATAGTGCAGACGCGTGGTTTCGCCGTAATACTCAAACGTCACGCGGGCATAGCCAGTGGAGATCTTGATCAGGCGCTCGTCCGTACCATAATAGCAAGTCTCGACCATGCGGCCCAGAGAATCATAGGCATGGGTAACGGCAGCGTAGCCACCGCTGCACAGGATGCGCTCGCCGGCGGTATGATAATAATCAGTGCGGATGATCCGGCCCGCATTATCATACTCGTTCTCGACCCGGTGCCAGTGGTCATTCCCCAGGATCGGCGTTCCGTCGCCCAGGCAGATCTCGCTCCAGAGCAATTGCTGGCTGGTCTTTTCCCGCTGGATCTCCTCGTCGTTCAGGGAACGCTCGGCAATCGCCTCTTGCTCAATCTGGTCTGCGTTCTCGTCGCGCAGGGTGCTGCCATTGGCGTACAGGCTCTTCACAACCTCGCCGCCATCGGGGCCCATCAAATAGCTGTGGTCCGCGTCATAATAGGACACAGTCACATATTCACCCTCCGCAGCAAGCTCATACTCACAGAGCTTCTGGGCATAACCGCCGTCGGGACGGGTCAGCTGATCGTTGGCATTATAATAGGAAGTGGACGTCAGCCGCTCGCCTTCGTACACGTCCCTGCGGTAGCTGTAGCCACCCTCCACATCCGCCCGGCTGCCGTCGGCAGCATAGCGATCCTCCGTCAGCAGAGAGAAAACGCCATTGTGATTCTTGATCCACGTGTATTCCGCATAGGCATAGCCATACAGCGTGTCCACGGGCTCGTCGTTCAAGCCGAACCAGGCCTCGGTCAGCAGATTGCCGTCCGCATCATCGGAATAGGCGGCGCTGGCATAGCCCTGGGCATTCAGCGCAGGGCGACCGTTCAGATCATGTACCGTCTCGGTCAGCAAATGACCGTTGTCATCCCAGGTACAGCTGTTCTCGGTCAGCGTCGGGATCGAAAGATCCTCCGCCATCGCCGTCAGGCACCACAGCAGCGCCAGCAGCAGACAGCCACCCATTATCAATCGCTTCATCTTCATCATTCCTCGCTCGGCGTCGTTCTTCTCGGTGTTACTTCTTCGGATCAGCCCGCAGCGCCCATTTGCTCTGGTCGTCGTGGTCATCGTCATGTGCACGCGTGTACTCGTAATTCTTGTAATACTTGTGGTAGTAATGGCCCTTTTTGCCGTAGTAGGTTTCGCTGGTCTTTTCGCCATAGAACACCATGCCCAGCACGTCCACCTTCGACATTTCCGCAGCCGTCAGCGCCTTTTGAATCTCACGATGATCGGAGAAATCCTGACGCACCACGTAAAGCAGGTTCACGTTCTCCTCTGCCAGCACCAGCGGATCAGCCACCACATTGATGGGCGGCATGTCTATAACGATCAGATTGTAATGTCCGCTGCTCTCCATCCGGCGCAGGAAATCCCGCATCGCATCCGAGCCCAGCAGCTCCGCCGGATTGGGCGGCGCACTGCCCACGGGCAGAAGATCCAGATTGGGCTGAATATCTTCAATAATTGCTTCGCCTTCCGTGCATTCACCAATCAGCAGATTGGACAGGCCGCACTGAATCGGGCCCGGCAGGAAATCGCGGAAAACCTGGCTCTGGCCGCCGCGACGCATGTCGCCGTCGATGAGCAGCACGCGCTTTCCGCTGCGGGCATAGGAAATGGCCAGGTTTGCAGAAATGGTGGACTTGCCTTCATTGGGCACTGCGCTGGACACCAGAACAATCCGCCGCTTGCCCACCATGGAGAAATTCATATTCAGGCGCAGCTTGCTGAACGCTTCCGCAAGCTGTAGACTGCTCATCTGATTCAACAGCAGATTATGCTCGGACCCGCTCTCCCTGCGGCGTCGCGGAATCTCCGCCAACACCGGCACGGTATATATTTCCGCCAGCTCCTTGGTGTCGCGAACCCTCTGATTCAGCAAGAACAGAAGCGCCAGCAGACCGCAGGCCAGCACGCCGCCCGCCAGACCGCCCGTCATGCTCTTTTTCAGCACGTCGCTGCCATTGGGCGCCTTGGGTACCTCCGCATAGTCGATGACCTCGATGCTGCCCGCGTTCACCACGCGAATGATCTCACGGGGAGCGATATCCACCACGTCGTTGCAGATGTCGGCGGACAACTGCGGGTCAGTGGTGGTACAGTTGACGCGCAGCACGCCCGTTTCCGACACTGAACCCATCGACAGCGTGTTCATGACATACTGCGCTGTCAGGTTCGGATATTTCTCGCTCAGCCGGTCCAGCACCGCATCCATCACCTTGTTCGAGCGGATCACAACCAGATACGTGTCGATCAGCCGAACCGCGGAGTTGATGTCCGAAGAACTCATATAGGAATAATTCGTCACATTCGGGCTGCCATTGAACACGTAAAGCGTGGAATAGGCCGTGTAGGTGTCCACATGATGGGCAGTTGTGTATGCAAACACTCCAGCGAAACCGACCACCGCACAGAGAATGGGCAGCCAACAATGGCGGATCAGATACTTGGCCAGCTTCATCAGATCAATTTTCATCATCATGTTACAGCTCCTGTCCGGATGATCATATACGTAATCGCGTGCGCCCGCTCCGGTCGGCAGATGCATGCTCCGAAATTCTATAAAAAACCAACGATAATTGTAGCATAAATTGAAACATAACACAAGCCATTCTGCTCCGAAAAGGAAGCAAGTTTCAGGATTACTTGGGTTTTCTTAGGTTTATCTGCGTTCTTCTTCAGAAAATGAAAATGTTGCAACCCCTGCTGGCCTGCTTCCTTGCTTTTTCCATTCGCGTGTGCTATGATAATGACAACTGGTGGGTAACCGCCGACAACAAGGAGGAACGAAAAATGAAGAAATTCCTTTGCATGCTGCTGGCAGCGATGCTGCTGCTGACCATGACCGCAGCGCAGGCCGAAAGCCTGCTGGGCGGCTGGACCCTGGTGGAATCCGCAATGAGCGACGAGGACAAGACCGACGTCCGCGAGGCCGCCTATGCCGCATTTGACAAGGCCATGACCGGCTTTGTCGGCTCCAATGTGGAGGTCGTCGATGTGCTGGCGACCCAGGTCGTGGCCGGCACGAACTACATGTACCTGGCCGTCGTGACGCCCGTGGTTCCGGACGCCCAGTCCCATTACGCGCTTGTCGAGGTCTATGCCGACCTGGAGGGGAACGCCACCATCACCGGCATGAAGGACATCGGCGAGCCCCTGACCGGTCTGGCCGGCGGCTGGACCGAGGTCACTGAGATGGACCCCGATGAGCTTGAGATCATCTGGTCTGCCCTGGACACCCTGAACGAGGAAGACATCTATCCCTACTGCTTTGTCGTCATGGCCCAGCAGGTGGTCGCCGGTGTGAATTATCAGCTGCTGGTCAACTATGCTCTGCCTGTGGAAGCTGCGCCCGCAGAAGGTCAGGCCGAGCCCGCCTACACGCTGGCCGATGCCGGTCTTGCGCTGGCCACCGTCTATGTGGATCTGCAGGGCAAGGCTTCCCTGTCGGCCTTTGAGCCTCTGGCGTTGAGCGTCCAGGACTAAAACCTGCTTCCTTTCGGCGGGTCTGTTCGCAGACCTGCCATTTTGTTTTTTGTTTGTACCGGTAAGACGTTTTCTTGACTTCATCCTACCCTTTCGATATAATATTCGCAGGCAAGGACGCCCGTTTTTTCGGCGTTCTTGTCTTTTTTCAGATGGAGATGGAAGAAGTATGTCACGGTTTACAGTACCGGACTTTTTCCCGGATTTTCACTGTAAGGGCGGTACGTGCCGCCACAATTGCTGCCTTGGCTGGCGGGTTACGATGTCTTTGACGGACTATTTCCGTTTGGTAGGCCTGGACTGCTCGCCGGAATTACGGCGCAAGCTCGACACAGCGCTGCATGTGTTTCCCCGTCCCACGCCGGAACGGTATGCTGAACTGGCCTGCAACTGGGAAGGTCTTTGCCCGATGCTGCTGCCGGACGGTCTATGCAGCCTACAGGCAGAGTGCGGCGAAGCGAGCCTATCAGCCACCTGTCGGTACCATCCGCGCGGCGTGCGCACGGCCTTCGGAAACCAGGCGACTGTCTCCGCAAGCTGCGAAGCGCTGGCAGAGATGCTGTTCACCCGCGAAGCACCCCTGACCCTGACGAGCGCAGAATTGACCTTCGATCTGCCGCTGCTTGCGCCGGAGCTGACCGGCAAGGCCGCGGATGCCGCCTGCCGTGAGCGCGATCGTGTGATCGGCATATTGACGGACCGGAGTCAACGGCTCTCCGAGCGGCTGCAATCGCTGACGGGCGAGCCGCAGCCTTCTCAGCTGAGCACGCTGACCGAAACGCTGCTGGGTGACACGGCCTCTGCCGGGGAGGACTGCGCCCGTGCCGCATTAAGATTAGGTGACGATGAGGCGCTTTTTGCCAACGCAATGGCAGAGCTGTGCGCCCGCTTCCCCAGCCTGGATCACTTCCTGGAACATTTGCTGGTCAATCATCTGATCTACACCGATTATCCCATGGATGCGGACTGTCCAGACGCTCCGGCCCAGCTTCGGGCGCTCTCCGCCATCTACTGGAGTCTATGCTACATTCTTGCCGGTTCACAGCCCCTCACTTCCTCCGACCTGATTGACCGCTGCACAGACTGTTTCCGCGTCTATGAACACAGTCCGTTTTCCCGGCGATTTCAGGAGTATCGCCCATGAGGTGTGTCGATGAATCAAGGCAACACCAAACAAGATCAATCAAACACGACATTTGAGAAAAACAAGAAATCCGAACCCAATCCGCATCGGGATCAGGTTCGGATTTTTCATATTATTCATGCACTACTGCGTTCAACGGGACGGATGGGAAAACCCGCCAATGACCCGTGAGATCAGTTTTTCACACAGCATGCTTAAAATAACCACGCACACTGTCCAGGCCATCATTTCAGGGCCGTTGAAGAGGTTCCGGGCATCGGAGATAGAGCGGCCGATGGAGTGAGCCGTGTAGGCGATGATTTCGGCGGCAATACCGGATTTCCAGGCAAGACCGGCCGAGGTCGCAAAGGCAGTCAAAAAAGACGGTCGAAGGCTCGGCGCAACAAACAGGATCAGGCGCTGGAGAGGCGTGGCATGAAAGGCGCGAACGACGTCATTCAGGGTAGGGTCCAGGGTTTGGTAGGCGTCGCAGAGCGCCTGCCAGATCACAGGCATGACCATCAGCACGGCAATCACCGTCGGAACGGCGTCGCGGCCAATTAACACCCACAGCAGCAGAATAAACGAGGCGACCGGCGTACTTCGGATCACGTTCTGCATCGGTCGGACGATCGCATCCGCCAGCGGGCTCCAGATCGTCAGGGCCGCCAGCAGTACGCCCAGCGCCGTGCCGGTCAACAATCCCGCGGCGATTCTTCCGAGGCTCGCCAGCACCGTCTGCCAGAAGGGAATGGTCCGAAGCATCCCCCACAGGGCCGACGCTGTGGATTCCACGCTAGGAATCGCAAAGGGCAGATTGAGCCGGTATGCGGCAAGCTCCCACACGCCAAACCAGAACAGCGCCGCAATCACGCGGCGCCAGGGATTTGGCTTACTTTTCATAATAGAAGGCGTCCGCAGGCTGAGCCTGACCGGTCACGTCGTAGAAGGCGGCAAGATCATTCTTCATGTCGGCGCCATCCTCATACACAATTGCCCCGTAAAGGTTCGCCAGCGCCTTGCCGGCCACGCCGGCAGAGGGCAGCACACCGGCGTCCGCGATCATCGCGGCACTCTCCTGCTGATTCGCAGGATCGCCAATGAAGGCAATCGACGCGCTGTAATCCGTCAGGAACTGATCCACCGCATCCTTGTTTGCGGCAATAAACTCATTGCGTGCCACAATGCAGCCCATGGGCAGACGCGTCTCATAGACCGCGTCCCACATCTCAGACACATTCAGCGCAACCCTCCAGCCCTCGGCCTTGGTCAGCGCGACCGTCACCTTGGGTTCGGGCAGGACCGCCGCGTGGATCGTTCCCTGGATCAGCCTGGCGACCACCGCGTCATGATCCGCTTCCCATTCGATATTGACATCAATGCTATTCTGTGCAAAAATGGAGGCAAGGATCGGGCCCGTGGTCGAGGACGGTACGCCCGCGCAGATCGTCATTCCGGCCAGATCCGCCACGGAGGCGATCTCCGTCTCCGCGTCCGTCACAATGTACAGCGTCCCCAGGCAGTTGACCGCCAGCGCAGAGATAAAATTCTCCTTCGCCATGGACAGGCTCGCGGCGGTATTGGTGGGCAGACACAGCATGTCCAGCGTGCCGGAGGCCAGGTCTGCGGTGGCGTCGGTGGGCGCTGAATAGATCTCGAAGGCGTAGGCATCGTTAGCGTCGCTCATCAGCTTCGCCATGCCCATACCCGTCGGTCCGCTCATCACGCCGATCCGGATCGCGTCAGCCTGTGCGCACGCGGTGGTCATCAGGAGCGTCAAGGTCATCAGGATTGCAAACAGTTTCTGCATAAAGGTCAAATCCTTTCCAGTCCCTCGGGACTTATCACAAAAAGATCATTGTCCTGCCTGGTTATCAACCGCTTGGCTTCCAGGGCGTCCAGCGCACGATAGAGCGACGCACGGCCGCAATGGAGCGCCTCTGCCGTGTGCTTGCGGTTAAGCGTGATCGGCTTCCCCTCGTTTTCACGAAACACAGTCAGGAGGAAGCTGGCCAGTTTCTTTTCTACCGTGGGCTCAGTCAGCGCGGCAGCCTTCTGATTCAGGTACTCCACCCGGTCCGTGAGGAAGGCCAGCAGGTTAATGCTGATCCTCGGGTTTATCGCCATCATCTTTTCGACATCTCCGCGGCTGAGGATCATCACTTCGGTTTCGCGCCGCGCAGACACGGTGCTTGGGAAGGTGCTTCGCCGCGAAAACAGCGACACCACTCCAAAGGTATCCCCCGCATGCAGGGTATTCATCACCACGCGGGACTCACCGCCCTGCAGCACATCGCACTCGCCGCGCAGCAGGATATACAGCGCCCGTCGGAAGCGCTGCGGCTCACACAGCATCTCGCCCCGGCGAAAAACAGCCGTTTCCGGCGTGACCTGCGCCAACGCCGCGTCGATTTCCTTATGCGTCAAGCCATCGAACAGGAACAGGCTATCCAGGACTGTTTCTCGTGTGTCCGTTGTGATCCCTCCCGGCTTTGTGTCTCGCATGGGACATATTTTATCTTATCATCATCCATTTGTCAAGGTCGCCCCACGTTCTTTCTACGAAAGGAGACGTTTTCATGGAGTATCTCGCGCTCAAGAAATCGAACTGCCGCAACTGTCACAAGTGCATCCGCAACTGCCCGGTAAAGGCGATCCGTTTTTCCGGAAACCAGGCCTATATCAACGCCGACGAGTGCATTCTCTGCGGTCACTGCTTTGTTGCCTGCCCGCAAAACGCCAAGCAGGTCGTCAGCGAACTGGACAAGGTATATGAGCTGCTGAAGGGGCCGGACCCGGTGATCGTCAGCCTGGCGCCGTCCTTTGTTGCAAAGTATCCGGGCATCGGCATTGAATCCATGCGCGAGGCCCTCTGTCTGGCGGGCTTTGCTGATGTGGAGGAGACAGCGCTGGGTGCGACCCTGGTCAAACGTGAATATGACCGCATGCTGGAGGCGGGCACGCAGGATATTATCATCACCTCCTGCTGCCACTCGGTCAATCTGCTGATCCAGAAGTATTATCCGTCGCTCCTGACCTACCTGGCGGACGTCCTCTCCCCCATGCAGGCTCATTGTCAGGACATCAAGCGGCGTATCCCGAACGCAAAGACCGTGTTCATCGGGCCTTGCATTGCCAAGAAGGACGAGGCCGCGCGTTATCCGGGCCTGGTGGACGCGGTGCTGACCTATGACGAGTTGGCCAGCATGCTGGATAAAGCGCAGATCGTCCCGAAAAAGGAGATCCTCTATTCAAACGAGGGAAAGACCCGCCTCTTCCCCATCCCGGGCGGCGTGCTGAAAACCATGGACAAGGCCAATCCGAAGTACACCTATATGGCCATCGACGGCGCGGAAAACTGCATGATGGCCCTGGAAGATATTCGGGATGGCAACATCCACAACTGCTTTGTTGAAATGAACATTTGCGCCGGCAGCTGCATCGGCGGTCCGGTGATGGAGAAGCACACCCATGCGCCTATCCGCGAGGGCATTGCGATCGACCGTTACGCAGGCGAGAACGATTTTGCCATCGACCAGCCCGAGGAAGAATCCCTCCGCAAGGAGTTCCCTGTCATCAACCGCCATTTGATCATGCCCTCCGAAGGTCAAATCACCGACGCCCTCCGCGCGATGGGCAAGCGTTCAAAGGCCGACGAGCTGAACTGCGGCACCTGCGGCTACAACACCTGCCGCGAGAAAGCCATCGCCATCTGCCAGGGCAAGGCCGAGGTGAGTATGTGTCTCCCCTTCCTGATGGCCCGCTCCGAGAGCTTCTCCGAGACCATCATCCGCAATGTGCCTATCGGCCTGGTGGTGGTGAATGAGATGCTGGAGGTGCAGCAGATCAATCAGGCCGCTCTGACGCTGCTGGGCGAAAAGAGCGCCAGCAGTGTGATGGGCGAGGACATCAGCAAATTCATGGACCCGGCGGGCATTATTGAGGTGCTGACCACGGGACGCAGCTTCCGCGACCGGCATGTCTATCTGGAGGACAGGGACCTGCACTTGTCTTCAACGGTGGTCTATGACCGCGAATCAAAGGTGCTGGTCTGCATCCTGCGCGACATCACCCGCGAAACGAAGGAGCACGAGCGCAAGACACGGCAGAATCTGCAAACGGTCGAGGTTGCTGACCGAGTGATCGACCATCAGATGCGAATCGTTCAGGAAATCGCGTCTCTGCTGGGCGAAACGGCTGCGGAAACGAAGATTGCCCTGACCAAGCTGAAGGAGTCGATCGACAATGAGTGAACTGTATGCCGATATCGGCTGGAAAAGCATCAATCACCACGGCGAGCAGCTCTGCGGCGACCATGTGGACATTGTCGAGACAGACAGTCACACCCAGGTGGTGGTGTTGGCCGACGGTCTGGGCAGCGGTGTGAAGGCAAGTATTCTTTCCACCCTGACCAGCAAGATCATCTCGACCATGATTGCCCAGGGCCTTTCGCTGGAGGACTGCGTTTCCACCATCGCCGCCGCGCTGCCGGTGGACGCACAGAAGCATGTCGCCTATTCCACCTTCACCATCATCCGGATCACGGACAGCCACGAGGCAGAACTGATCCAGTTTGACAACCCAAGTGTGATCCTCCTGCGCGGCTACAACACCTATGAATATCCGAAGGAAGCATTGGTCATCCGCGGAAAGACCATCTACAAGTCCACCGTTCGCTTGCGCGAGGGGGACGTATTTATCGCCATGAGCGACGGCTGCACCAACGCCAGCGCCTCCAGAACCTACAATTACGACTGGGATCGGGCGGATATCGCCGATTATATGAAGATCTTCGCTCCGGTCGGGTATACGGCCAAGACCCTGGCCACAATGCTGGTGGACGAGTGCTACCGGAAGTACGGGGAGCACCCGCTGGACGACGCGACGGCCTGCGTCGTCTGCGTGCGCCCGCGCCGGACCATCAATCTGATGATCGGCCCGCCCAGGGACCGCGCGGACGAGGGACGAATGATGTCCACCTTCATGAGCAGCCCGGGCAAACACATTGTCTGCGGCGGCACAACAGCGAAGGTCGCGGCCAACTATCTGGGCAAGGAGATCAAGCCGATCCCGAATGTTACGCCCACCGACATTCCGCCCATGTCCGTCATCGAAGGCATCGACCTGGTGACGGAGGGCGTTGTGACCATCAACCGGGTGAATGAATATGCGGCGGACAACCTTGGCGAGAACAAGCTCTACGCCAACTGGTGCAACGGGCGGGACGGCGCGTGCCGAATTGCCCGTCTGCTGCTGGAGGAGGGCACAAATATCAATTTATTTGTCGGTCAGGCCATCAATCCCGCCCACGCGGATGAGAACCCGGAATGGGCGATCGGCTTTACATTGAAGATGACAATTGTCGACCGCCTGTCCTCCACGCTCAAGGAGATGGGCAAGAAGGTCGAGATCCAGTATTATTAATTTCGGCAACGCAAAACCGCCGATGCTTCATCATTTTTGAAGCATCGGCGGTTTTCGTCAGAAAGAGGCAGCGCAAGGACCGGCTCAAAAGCCCAGCTTCCTGATCTGCTCGGCGCGGGCAATGATCTTCTCTGCCCACTCGTCATCCTGGGCGAAGAGCTGATACACATGAAAGCCATGATCCCGGCCAGAAACAGCAATAATGGTCTCATCGTCCACATGGAGAGAAATGTGATAATAGTTCGGCATCTTGTTGGGGAGGCGTTCCTTGTGTCTGGCCTGAACCTCCCGCTCGTGGCGCTGTCCGTTGACAATGCCGTCAAATCTGACGCCATACAGCCGGAACAGGCGCCGAATATACTGTTCTGTGCGGAAGGAGGACGTATAGACCCACACCTCAAAGCCCAGCTTTTGCAGATCATTGATCAGGTGGGGCGTGCCCAGGCGCAGACGTTCCTTGAAGATGCGATCAAAGGGAAAGCGCAGCGCAGGCTCGGTCTTATGCGTTTCGGGCGCAACAAACAGCACCTCGTCCAGGTCAAAGGAAACCCGCATTTTTTGTTCCGGCATCATTCGATTATGCATGGCTCTGTTCTCCGTTGATCCGTTTCAGTTCATCCAGCTCACGAACCTTGGTCAGCACATCGGCGGCCCAGGCAGTGCCGCTCGCCACGGGAATGCTCGCATACTCCTTTGACCCCGTGTTGACCCACAGGAGGTTTTCATTGTCGATATGCAGCGACAGCTCATACTTATTGCTGAAGGCCTGCTGTAGGGTACCGCTGGACTTCCCCTTCAGGCGCATGACCATGCCGTTGACCTTCGCCTTGTGCAGCCACATCAGGCGGTCAACCTCCTCCCGGGAGATCGTACTGCCGGAATAGACCCACACGTCAAAGCCCAGCGCCTGAAGCTCATTGATCAGGAGGCAGGCATTCTTGCGCAGGGTATGCTTGAAGGTGAAATTATACGGGAACATCAGGCGATGATCCGCCAGCCCACTGCGCCGATCAGTCAGCAGCACCTCATCCAGGTCGAAGGAAGCGCACATCCGCTTATCGGACCGATTGATGGCGGAGATAATCTCGGCCTCGGAGATCGCATTGACGATGGTCACCGGCACGGTGTCCAGGCGCAAGCGGCATGCGGCCATCCAGCGATGATGTCCGTTGAGCAGCATGTACCCGCCGGTAGACATTTTTTCCACGGTCAGCTTCTCCCGCAGCGGAGGCTCGCTGCGCTGCATGTTCCGCCGGAAAGACTGGACGTACTCGGTGACGATCTGATAGGCGGGGCCGATGTCGGGATCAGAGAACTCGTCGTCGGGATTGGGGTGAAGGGACGCGGTGGGGAGCCGCCTGATGAAGATGCGCTCGAGGATGGAGGCGCGGACGGGGCGGGCGATACCGGCGTAATTCTTGAGGTCATCGAGGACAAGGGTCCGGTATTCATCCGAGGCAGACATGGCGTGGCCTCCTTTGTACATAAAAGAAAGTGAGCGTGGCTTCATGGAGCCATCGCTGTATTATTCTTGGTTGACATGCAGAATCCCTTTATTTGAAACAACCAGCAGTACAACGCAGGAGGACATGCCGCAGACCGTCCGAGACGGGCAGCCGGATCATGCCGCGTTTGGCCGGGCGGAACCGGCAGCACAGATCCTTTTCCACGACGGGGTCAGGAAATAACAAATCATGGCAATCATGCCCACCGTGAAGCTGATCGGGTACGCTGCCATCACATACAGACCGTCGAAGCAGGTCACGATCAGCAGCGCCACAGGGATACGGACGACCCACAGCATCAGGATATTGACAACCATGGTGTACTTGACCTTGCCCATACCGTTGACAAAAGAAATGATGGCGTTGAATACCGCATAGGTCCAGAAAAGCGGGCAGACGATGCGCATATAATGGACCGCCAGCTTGAGAACTTCTTGTTCCGGGTTGAAGATGCTGAGGATCCGCGGCGCAGCGGCCGTGATCGCCACGCCGGTGATCAGCGTCAGCAGGCCGGAGAATACCGGGATCTGCCAGGCGCCCTTGCGCAGCCGTTCGTAATTGCCAGCGCCCAGGTTCTGGCCGGAGAAGGTCGTGGCCGAGGACGAGAGCGACATGACCGCTACATTGGCCAGGCTATTGACCTTCGACGCCACCGAGCAGGCCGCCATGAACGTTGCGCCCTGCGTGTTGATGAGCAGCTGCAATACCACATGCCCCACCGAATAGAAGGAATTGTTGAAGCCCATCGGCAGCGAGATCCGCAGGATCGACCGGAGCATGTCCCGCTCAATCCGCTGCGGGCGAAGCGTATAGCCTACCTCCGGGAAACGGCGTATGAGGTAATAAGCCGAGGCAAGCCAGGACGCATACTGCGCGATAATGGTCGCCCAGGCCGCGCCTGCCACATCCATTCCCAGTCCCGCCACGAACAGCAGGTCCAGCAGGATATTGATGATACAGGACACAATCAGGAAATACAGCGTCGACCGACTGTCACCCATGCCGCGAAGGATGCCTGCGTTGGTGTTGTAGCCCATGGTGGCCAGCGTGCCCAGGAACAAAATCCGGATATAAGTCACCGCGGGCGTCAGGGTGTCCTCCGGCACCTGCATCAGCCGCAGGATCATCGGTCCCAGCACAATGCCGATCACCGTCATCGGCAATGCGCAGAGATACAGGAAGGTGGACACGTTCCGCACGGCGCTGTTCAGGCGCACGGTATCACGTCCGCCAATATACTGCGCCACCAGAATCGACACGCCACTGCCCAGGCCCATGAACAAGCACAACAAAATTTCGACAGGCTGGGAGCTGGTGCCGATGGCCGCCAGGGACGTTGTGCCGCAAAAATTGCTGATGACCAGCGTATCTACGGTGCTGTACAGCTGCTGGAGCATATTTCCCAGACAGATGGGCAACGCAAACAGCAGAATCAGTTTGAAGATGGAGCCCTGCGTCAGATCCATCTTACCGGAAGACCGTTTCATTTTCCAGCGCCTCTTCCCTTCATTTCGTTCGGTTGTGAATTATATCACTCGCCCAGCGAAATGTATAGGGGGCCGGCACACTTTCATGATGCTTACATGATTTTCAAAACAAAAACCGTCGAACTGCATCGACGGCTTTTATCAGAAGATCAGTGATCAATACCACCTTACATCCGCGGGTGTCAGCGATTCATCATCGTTGATATAGAAGGGATCAAGCGCGAGCGGCACCGCCTGCGCCGGGTCAAAACGGGATTCCGGGCAATGCAGCCCAATCGGCCTGCGATCCAGGATCATCCGCACATAATCCCCTGCACAGGTCAGCCGCTCCGGCAGCTCCACGCCGAAGATGCGGTCTTCCACGCCGGGGACGGAGAAGTGATTATCCGAACCACAGGTCATGACGAAGCCGTGCTCCTTCGCATAGCGCAGGGCATAGACGTCACTGAAGGCGTCGTTGCCTGCGTTAGCGACCTCGACGCCATCCACAAACCGGTCGGCCAGGTGGATACGCCGGATGTAGTCACGGATGCGGAAGGGATGCGCCTGAATGACGCAGCCGCCGCCTTGACGAACAGTCTCATACTGCTGCTTGTGGGACCAGGAGCGGACCTCTGGGTGAGCCTTCAGCCAATCGCGATCCAGGCCATAGACCAGATAATCATCGCCGTGGAAGGTCTCCTCCCAGGCGAAGAACACATCCAGGCCCACGCGCTGACCCTCATTCCAGGCGTCCTCAAAACCGGCGCAGAAGCGATCAACCCACTCGCTCCAGGGCAGCTCCCGCGGGATGGCCGTGTTGCCGCCGAAGAAGTGGTCCGTCACAAAAATACCCGTATATCCCAGATCCTTATAAAACCGCACATGCTCCTGACCCGTTGAGCGGCCGCAGGCGCTGCTCTGGCAGGTGTGCAGATGCGTTTCGTAGAGGAAACCCATGTGTGCCCTCCCCTTTCCATACTCGGTGCTGATGACATTATACGCCATCATCCCCCTTTTGCGCAAGCGGTTCAGCAAAAGAACAATCCGCAGGCGCTCGTCGGCTTGACTTTCGGTGCCGCGGATGCGATAATCAAGAAGGAATCGAGTTTTCTGCGCAGACGCGCATTCATTGACAAAGGAGGCAGCATCCATGAATTTTGAAGCAAGAAGAAACGCCGTCATCGAGCAGATGGACGAGCAGTCCATCCTGGTGCTCTATTCCGGGACCATGGCCGCGCATTTTGAGGTCAATCATCACTTTTTCTATCTGACCGGCCTGACCCGCAGCAATATGATCCTGGTCCTGAGCAACCTGAACGGCAAGGCCGCATCCACCCTGTATATTGAGAAGTGCGACCCCGCCGCCGAGCGCTGGACCGGCAAGATGGTGACAGTCGAGGAGGCCAAGGCGGTCTCTCAGGTTGAGGATATCCGCTTTGTGGAGCGTCTGGACGCCGACCTGAACATGCTGGCTGTGTCCACCGGCGTGAAGAACGCCTATTTCGATCTGTATCGCTTCCGCAAGGACGCCATGCCCAGCTTCAATATCGAACGGGCCAATGCCTTTGCCGCGGCTTATCCGGGCATCACCCTGCGAAACCTGTGGCCCCTGGTGTCCAAGCTGCGCATGTCCAAGGATGCTGACGAGGAGGTCGAGCTGCGCAAGGCCATTGAAGTGACCAATGTGGCCCTGCAAAATGTGATGGCCAACCTCAAGCCCGGCCGCATGGAATACCAGGTGCAGGCAGACTTTGAGTATATGGTCAAGTTCCAGGGCGCAGAAAGCCTGGCTTTCTCCACCATTGCCGGCAGCGGACGCAACGGTACCATGCTTCACTATGGGACCAATCGGGACGAGTGCAAGGACGAGTCCCTGGTGCTGCTCGACCTGGGCGCCAAGTGGAACGGCTATTGCGCCGACATTACCCGTACCTACCCGGTCAACGGCAAGTTCACAGAGCGTCAGCGCAAGGTCTATGACATTGTTTTGAAGGCAAACCGGACCATCGCCCGGACCGCCAAGCCGGGCATGACCACGGTCGAGCTGAACGAGGTGTGCAAACAGGTGCTGGCCGAGGGCTGCATCGAGCTGGGTCTGATCAAGGACGCCTCCGAGATCCGCAAATACTATATGCACGGGGTTTCTCACCACTTGGGCATCGACGTTCATGATGTGACCTTGCCCGGATCGGTTCTGACCGTGGGCAGCGTCATTTCCGATGAGCCCGGCCTCTACATTGACGAGTGGGATATCGGCATCCGAATCGAGGACGACATCATGATCACCGAAGACGGCTGCAAGGTGCTGTCCGAGCAGGTCATCCGCGATCCCGACGAGATCGAGGCCTTCATGGCCCAGGCGAAGAAGAACTGATTGACAGGAGACAGGAGGGAGCAGCCATGCGCAGAGCCCGCTTCGTGATTGTTGGTTCCGGATGGCGCTCACTCTATTATGTCCGGATTGCCAAGGCGCTGCCTGAGCGGTTCGAGCTATGCGCCATGCTGTGCCGAACCCGGGAGAAGGCGGACAAAATGGCCTTGGGAAGCGGGATCTATGCAACCACATCCGAGGCTGAGTGTGTGTCCATGAAGCCGGATTTCGTGGTGGTTGCGGTCAACAAATCCTCCCTGGCCGAGGTCAGCTCAATCTGGTTGATGCGCGGCTTCACCGTCCTGTGTGAAACGCCTGCTGCCGCAGATCTGGATTCGCTGCACAGGCTTTGGGCGCTGCATCAGGCGGGGGCAAAGCTGGTCATTGCAGAGCAGTATACCCGTTACCCAAGATATCAAGCCATGCTGAAAGCCTTGAAGGACGGGCGGATCGGGCGAAGGGACTGCATCAATATTTCTCTTGCGCATGAATATCATGGTGCGTCTTTGATGCGGGCTTTTCTGGACCTGGACGCCTCCACGCCCTTCTGTGTGCGGGCCAGGACCTATCGCTTCCCCACCACCGAAACCCTCACCCGCTATGAACGATTCACCGACGGACGAGTGGCAGAAAAAGCCCGGACTGCGGCCACGTTTGAGTTTTCCGACGGGCGGGTTGCCTTCTACGACTTCGATTCGGAGCAGTACAGGTCCCCGATCCGGCGGAACCACATCAAAGTCCAGGGGACGCGCGGCGAACTTCTTGACGATACGCTTTGCTGGCTGGATGGGCAGAACAACCCGGTGGAGCAGCATTTCGAGACGCAGATCAGGATGCAGGCAACCGATGACCCCAACCCCAATCTGGCGCAAATTCGGGAGGTCACTTCGATCAGGCTCGGCGAAGAAATGCTCTATACTCCGCCCTTCGGCCTGTGCGGGCTGACGGAGGACGAAACTGCCATTGCGCAACTGATGACGGCGACTGCGGCCTACGCCCGCGGCGAACAGTCCGAGCCTGACTCCTTGTCCCATGCATTGCAGGACGCGTATATGACGCTGCTCTTACAGGCTGCGATCCGCACAGGCTCGCAACAGTCCAGCGAACCACAGCCCTGGAATTGATCCGCAAATCTGATTTGAAGCCCGGAGAAGAAGCCGGGCTTCTTTTTTGTTTCCGGCCCCGGATACCGCACGCAATGATATTCCGATGGAAAAGGAAATGCTATTTACATTTAGAAGAATGCTGGTATAATAATGGCAGAAGGTTCTTGACTGTACATACAGGCAGAGAACAGCTTGAGAAAAAGAAAATCAATTGACAAGGAGAGAAGTATCATGATTATCTATGTCAATCAGGCCGCCCGGATGGACGGCGACGGCTCCAAGGAGCGTCCGTTCCGCCGCATCAATGACGCCGCAAAGGTCGCGGTGGCAGGCGATACCGTGCTGGTGGCTCCTGGCCTTTATCGCGAATATGTGAATCCGCTGAACGGCGGCACCGAGGACGCCCGCATCACATATAAGTCCGAGGTCCCGCTGGGCGCAGAAATCACCGGTGCCGAGGAAGTCAAGTGCTGGGAACCTTATGAGGGCAACACCTGGGTGGCTCGCATTGATAACGGTGTGTTCGGCGACTTCAACCCCTATGTGGTCGAGGTCTACGGCGACTGGTACTTTGCGCCTGCCGTTCGTCACACCGGCGCGGTGTATCTGAACGACAAGATGATGTATGAGACCGAGACCCTGGAAGAGTGCCTGGCCGGCGAAGTCTACACGCCCTCCTGGGACCCGGAGTTCTCCGTGTACAAGTGGTACACCGTGCAGGACGGCAACACCACCGTCATTTACGCCAACTTCCAGGGCAAGAATCCCAACGAGGAGAACGTTGAGATCAACGTGCGCCGCCGCTGCTTCTTCCCCGAAAAGACCGGCGTGAACTACATCACCTTCTCCGGCTTCAATGTGAACAAGGCTGCGACCACCTGGGCGCCGCCCGCCGCCTTCCAGGACGGCATGATCGGCCCGCACTGGTCCATGGGCTGGATCGTCGAGGACTGCGAGGTCAGCAACAGCAAGTGCTGCGGCATCTCCCTGGGCAAGTATTATGACGAGGAGAACGACCACTACTTCACCGTGAAGCACGTCAAGAGCCCCACCCAGATGGAGCGCGACGCCGTGTGCCGCGGTCAGTATCATGGCTGGCTGAAGGAGAAGGTGGGCCATCATTTGGTGCGCCGCTGCCACATCCATCACTGCGAGCAGACCGGTATCGTGGGCCGCATGGGCGCGGTGTTCTCCACCATCGAGGACAACCACATCCACCACATCAACAACATGCAGCAGCTGGGCGGCGCTGAAATTTCCGGCATCAAGCTGCATGCAGCCATCGACGTGACCATCCGCCGCAATCACATCCACCACTCCACCATGGGCGTGTGGCTGGACTGGCAGGCACAGGGCGCGCGCATCAGCCAGAACCTGATGCACGACAACTATCGTCCTGACTACTGCACCTGGGCCGAGGGCGGCATGGGCAGCCAGGACATCTTCATTGAGGTTGGCCACGGCCCGACCCTGATCGACAACAACGTCCTGCTGTCCAAGGCGTCTGTGCGCATCGCCACCGAGGGCGTGGCCTGCGTACACAACCTGATGATGGGCTCCTTCACCGCGGTGGGCGGCGGCACCGACAGCACCGTCAACGGCAAGAATCAGCCCCGCTACACGCCCTATCACATCCGTCACCGCACGGAGGTCGCTGGCTTCATGACCATCCTGCACGGCGACAACCGCTTCTACAACAACATTTTCGTGCAGGGCTTCCCGGTGCTGGAGGGCGATGTGGTACAGCTGACCGAGGGCAACCGCAAGGACGTGACCCGCAACGAGTCCATCGTCGGCACCGACTGTTGGGACGAATATCCCACCTATGATGAGTGGATCGCCCGCTTCGACATGGATCAGAAGCGCCCCAACATGGGCAAGCTGGCCTCTGCGCACTTCGATCACCTGCCTGTGTGGGTGGACGGCAACGCCTACTTCAACGGCGCCAAGGCCTGCTGCAAGGAGCAGTCCAAGCTGGTGGACACCGAGAACAAGGCCGTGGTCGAGCTGGTCGAGGAGGACGGCAATGTCTCTATCAAGACCAATCTGCTGGACCTGATCGGCAGCTTCCAGGATGGCATCATCACCAGCGATATTCTGGGCTGTGCCTTCGAGCCGGAGCAGCGTTTTGAAAACACGGACGGCTCTGCGATCACCTTTGACGCCGACTACTTCGGCGATCATCGCGGCGTGTCCACTATCCCCGGCCCCTTCGCCAACGCCGAGAGCCTCAAAAAGGCCCTGTGGTAAGTCATCCCCTGCCGGTCCAAACCGGCAGGGTTTTCTTATTGCATTTCCGGGCATTGTGGGTTTGCACATCATGACCGCATGTGCTATAATAAATTGAATCAAATGAACCTGCCTCTTGGCAGAAGAAAGGGAGTTAGCCTATGCCCTTTTCCGCATATCTGAATGGGAAACGGCAGGACTGCGAGGCCCTTGTGGCAGAGCTGGGCAAGTCCTTCCGCTATGTCAGTATCCTGGGTACGGACGTCCATACCACCGTATTCCAGGTGGACCGCAATTCCTCTGCCGTGCGCGACGGCGACGGCGAATGCGGCTTTGTTGTGAAGCTGAACGACGGCAAGTCTTTCTTTGAGTATTCGCTGGACGACATTTCCGGCGACAAGAAGGCGATTGCAGACAAGATCATCGCCGCGCTGGCGGTGGACAAGTCCTATGAGGGCAAGATGATCGACGGCATGAACGTCGCCGACGAGCCCATGAAGGAGGACTTCGTCCGCGAGTCTGACTTTGACAATTACGCCGACGAGCAGCTGCTGACCTACTGCACCGAGCTGCGCGACAAGATGCTGGCCGCCGACAGCCGCATCCTGAACGCTTACGTGACGGTGACGCCCTATGTGGTGTCGAAGCTGTTTGTGACCAAGAACCGCGAGCTGAGCCAGCACTATGGATGGGCCAACGGCCGCATGATGGTCGTGTACCGCGACGGCAAGATGATCCAGGCCCGCATCGGCGAGTGCTCTCACCTGATGAGTGAGGTGCTGGAGAAGCTGTCCGGCGACGTGGCCCCGCTGCTGAAGAAGGCCCAGTGCCTGGCCAAGGCCACGCCCATCGAGCCCGGCGTGTACGACGTCATCACCGCGCCTTCCATCACCGGTCTGATCGCCCATGAGGCCTTCGGTCACGGCGTGGAGATGGATCAGTTTGTGAAGGACCGTGCGCTGGCCAAGCAGTACGTCGGCAAGTACGTGGCCTCCCCCATCGCCAACATGCGCGACGGCGCTGGTTCCACGCTGAGCGTCGCCTCCTATTTCTTCGATGACGACGGTGTGCTGGCCCACGATACCCAGATCATCAAGGACGGCATTCTGGTTGCAGGTCTGTCCGACCTGACCTCCGCCTCCGAGCTGGGCACCGAGCCCACCGGCAACGGCCGCCGCCAGTCCTATCAGCGCAAGGCCTATTCCCGCATGACCAACACCTTCTTTGAGAAGGGTACGGACAAGCTGGAGGACATGATCGCCTCCGTGAAGCACGGATACATGCTGTTCGACACCAACAACGGCATGGAGGACCCCAAGAACTGGCAGATCCAGTGCACCGCCGAGTATGGCATCGAGATCGTCGACGGCAAGCTGACGGACAATTATGTGTCCCCGGTGGTCATGAGCGGCTCTGTGCCGGACCTACTGAAGTCCATCAGCATGGTGTCCGATGACTTCCGCGTAGACGGCACCGGCATGTGCGGCAAGGGCTACAAGGAATGGGTCAGGGTCTCCGACGGCGGCCCTGCGCTGAAAGTGAAGGTGAAGCTTGGATGATCGACATTGAGAAGCTGCTGAAAGCGAATTCCGCGGTCAGCGATTATCGCATTGCCACGAAGGCAACCAAGTCCTACGAAATGTTCTTTGTCCACAAGAAGCTGGAGACTGTCCGCGCCACCGACACGGTGAACACGGACGTGAGGGTCTATGTAAAGCACGACGGCAAGATCGGCGACTCCGCCTTCTCCCTCTACGAATCCATGAGCGAGGACGAGGCTGCTGCGAAGGTCGCTGCCGCCGCCAAGCGCGCCCTGCTGGTGTTCAACGAGCCCTATGAACTGCCCGAGGGCGGCAAGGAAACCTTTGAGCGTGCCTCCAGCCTGACCGCCTGCACGCTGCCCGAGATGGCCGCCAAGGTGGCCGACGCGGTGTTTGCCGCTGACTGCTATGCGGGCGGCTCCATCAACGCCACCGAGATCTTCCTGTATCAGGATACGATTTCGGTGAAGAACAGCCGCGGCGTGGACAAGACCGAGGTCAAGTATCATGCCATGATCGAGGCCATTCCCACCTGGAACGAAGGTGAGGAATCCGTCGAGCTGTACGAGAACCACCGTTTCAACGAGTTTGACGCCGCCGCGATCACTGCGGAGATCGACAAGAAGATGCGCGAGGTGCGCGACCGCCAGGCCGCTGTGAAGCCCGCAACGCCCATGAATTGCCGCGTGGTGCTGAATGCACGCGAGATCTATTCGCTGCTGGGCCGCATGGCCATGGTGCTGAACTATTCTGCCGTGTACAGCCATTCCAATCTGTTCAAGGTGGGTGACGACGTTCAGAAGGGACGCAGCGGTGATGCATTGACGCTGACGGTCACCGGCGCCGTGAAGGGCAGTGTGGATTCTGCCGCCTTTGACGAGGACGGCGTAGCCCTGACCGAAAAGGTGCTGATTGAAGATGGCGTGGTCAAGGGCTATTTCGGCTCCAACCGTTTTGCCCAGTACCTTGGCGAAACGCCTACCGGCGATATGCGCTGCTTCAAGGTTGCTCCCGGCACGCTGACCAAGGAAGCCTTAGAAGCCGAGCCCTATCTGGAGTGTGTGTCCATGTCCGGATTGCAGGTGGACCTGTTCAGCGACTATGTTGGCGGCGAGATCCGTCTGGCATACCTCTTTGACGGCGAAAAGACCGTGCCGGTAACCGGCATTTCCATGAGCGCCAAGCTGAGCGAGGTGTTGGCAGGCATGCAGTTGTCCACGGAAACCACTGTTTCCGGCAGCTACGAAGGGCCTGACAAGCTGCTTATGCCCAATGTGGCGGTGCTGTAAGCATCACAAGACAGATATCCAAACGAGGCTGTCGTAATGCTATTTCGACATTACGGCAGCCTCGTTTTATTGTATATTTGTTCTCGCTTAACGCTATTGATCAATAGCTTTCATACAAAAGATCATGCTCTATTGCATATGATTCTGCCGCACTTCCCTTTTCGCACACAATGATTACATTCGGCGATTCATCAAACGCGTCAGCAGCTATGCTTTCAACACTTTTCGGGATAAAAATCCACTTCAAATTCTCACATTTTCCAAATGCTTGTGACCCGATCGTGCGCAGTGTGTCCGAGCATTTCACCGATCCTACGGCAGACTGGTAGAAACTCTGTGCACGGATTTCCCTTGCAGATGTAGGCAGGACTATCTCATATTCATGGTCGGTAAGATGACTGTCGATATACACCGGGCCACGATCAACATAGATATAATGTCCATCCTTTGTTTTTGCTCGCAAGGAGAAATAAAGGGCATCACCATAGGTTGGCGCATACGCTGCACTTCCCTTGGATCCGTCGAATTCTGTTTGACCGATGCGATAGGTATATTCATTCTCACCTTCGCTGACAATCCAGAAATATTCACAGCAGCTCGACCAATCCTCGTCGTATCCGGTTTGTAGCGGCCCGACGTTGCCTAAATCATACTGAACAGTAAGCGTTTCGCCGATCGCAACACGATCTTTTGAAAACACAACAGAAACAGGATAATCCGGATTTTCTCTCACTTCATACTCTGGACCCCAGAAATAAAAATATTGTCCATACGAATCATGTCCATGAATCTGAAAAGACAAGGTTTTTCCAACTGAGGGCGTGACTGAATAATCGTTGATGCCAGAGGTGAAAGGCACCTGTTTTCCGCCAACGCTCATGCCTCCCCGATACGGTGAGAGAATTTGCAGGGATACATCCGGGAAATCGCCGCTGCCGCCGCTTAACTCATAGTGAATTGAGAACGGTTGTCCGATATAGGCGACATCTTCAGCCGCCGAAAACGAGACACTTATTGGATCACAAGTGGGTGCGCCTTCGATCGTTACAAAATCACTTTCATAATAGATGAAATCTCCGTTATACGCTTCGGCTTCGATGACAAAATACGCCCTGTCCCCGAAATGGGTTTCGAGTGAACTGGCACCTGCATTTAACATGATCGGTGCAGTTGAAGCCGTCTGAATTGACTCGTTCACGTGGTAAGTATACTGATCCTGATTCACAACAACCCAGCATAGCTCGACCCGTTTGAATTGATCGGTTGTACCATTGATCGTGTACGCCGCCTCAATCATCTCTCCGCATTGAACATTCTTTTGATTGAATGTCACATCAATAGCATAATCCCGATTCGGACACGAGGGCACCTCCGGACCCCAGATATAAAAGAATCTATCATCCGAGTCATTTCCGTAGATTTGAAAAGAGATTTTTTCTCCTTCCTGGGGGATCAGCGTCCAACTGCCAGTCTTTCCTGAAAACGATTGCGATTGGCCGCCCTCGCTCAATCCGCCACGGTATGGAAACAATGCCTGCATCGTAACGTTTGTGTAGTCGCCGCTGCCGCCGGACAATTCATATTGAATTGTATATGGTTTGCCGATTTCTGCTTCTTCCTGCTGGAGAATAAACCGGCATTCTATTTCCTCTGCAAAAACGACTTTCGTTAACATAACAATAAAAAGAATGCAACATGCATAGAATACCTTCTTTTTACTCATACTGTCCTCCTATACATTTTCTTTGCCTAATATAAAACAGAATCCGAATTTGTTTTACATTCTTATCTTTTCATTCTTACAATCAATAGTACCGCTCCATCTGATACTCACTGCCAAAGACGCCGCCCAGGTCGGCTGTGGGATCATAGATGATCTCCTGACCATCGATCATGACCAGGTTCCAGGCATGGTACTGCTTGCCAAGATAACCGATGACATACCTGGTCGGAATCCCCTGAACACGCAGCATGCAAGCTGTCATGGCCGCCAGGTCCTGGCTGATGCCCATCTGGTTGCTGACACAATCGTCGATATTCGGCATCGTGCTGGCGCTGACGGACAGGGAGCGAATATAATCATAGCTGAAATGCGCGGTGACATAGCTTCGGATGGCTTCGTACTTCTCCTTGCTCCCGTTCAGACCTTCGCAGATGCTGTCCGACAGGGATACCGCGCCGGAGGTTTCCGAATAATTCACGTACTGACTGGGAAGCAGGAACGCCGCGTCCTCCCTGCTCAGCACCGCAGACAGATTGGTCGTGCCTGCGGAGGCATATTTCTTACCCTCCGACTGGACATACAACGATACTTTATAGCTGCCGCTGCCAAATTGAAGCGGGAACACCTCATACATGCCGCTGTTGTTCAGATCATAGGTCATAACCGTGCCGTTATGCTCAATGCGCAGCTTATAGCTTTTATCCTCATAATCCCCCTTGACCATGATATAGCCGTCCGAGCTGTTGCTGGCATCCACCGTCAGCCGGTTGTCCTGCTTCATGTCCGTTCCCGGTGCGCTGGGCCAGATGAGGGACGCCGAGAGCGCAAGCGCAGTGGTCATGACGATCAGGATGCATCCCACTGGCAGCAGCAGCGTCCGTTTTTTCACGGCGATCCCTCCTTCCCTCGTATTTCATGTGGTCATTTGTTCAGCTCACTGTCGATTCCTTATATTGCTATTATACATGATTCAATCGTCAAATTCAACCGGCTCCTCGACGTTATCTTCCAGCAGTCCACGTGGGAAGGCACTGCGGCCTCGACGGATTCAGACGTCGGATCGGTCAAACTAATGCGATCTTGCAGGTAAATCACCCAATCGGGCAATGGGATTAAGATCGTCAGGATCTCTGTTTCGCTGTCATTTTGCCACATTGCATATACTATATATGTAATATATATGTTAT
>R21__coassemble_235_pt1 | contig 47205 bp, 15 predicted proteins | sample R21__metabat2_low_PE_059 | metagenome-assembled genome bin R21
ACTACCGGGGTGTGGTGGTGTACCACGACGGCGTGGAGCAGGATTCGTCAGATTATGCCGTCGATTCCACCCACGATCCTGCTGCCGAGGTGACGGAAGCTCCCGTTCCCGAGGAAACCAATGCATCCGCAGCAGAAGAGACCCAGGAGCCTGCTGCCGAGGTGACGGAAGCCCCCGTTGCCGAGGAAACCGAGGCTCCCGCCGTTGAGGAGACCCAGGAGCCTGCCGCCGAGGTGACGGAGGCCCCTGTTCCCGAGGAAACCAATGCTCCCGCTGCGGAAGTCACCGAGGCTCCCGCGGAGACCGAGGAACCCAGCGACGAGCCGACGGTCGCTCCCACCGAGGACCCCGACGAGACCCAGGGCGAGGCCATCAACCGCTGGGGCAAGACCACCCACAAGGGCAAGACCAACGTCCGCAGCGAGATGAACAAGAAAAGCACGGCTGTGGCGGTGCTGCCCAAGGGCGGTACCTATGTGTGGATCATCAGCAAGGAGCCGCCCATGGGCAAGTATGCCTGGTATCAGGTGTCTGTGGACGGCAAGACCGGCTATGTCCGCGAGGACCTGGTGGAGCCGCTGACCCAGGAGGCCAGTGACAGCTATCAGGCCATGCTGGAAATGTTTGCCACGCCTGCGCCCTCCATCGACCCCGCGCCCGCGCCGGAAGATGAAGTGACGCCTGCACCTACCGAGGAAGTGGTTGTCGAGGAGACCACCGTGCCCACGGATGAGCCCGCTGTCGAGGAGACCGCCGCGCCTACCGCTGAGCCCGAACTCGAAGAGATCGATGATTTCATCGAAGAACTCACCGAAGCTGAAATCCTCGAAATGATGGGGATCCAAGAGGGCGACGGTTTGTTTGCCATGGAGACAATGAGCTTTGACCCCATGTCGCTCATGATGTTCGCTGCTGGGCCTTACTCCAAGCCCGGAACCTTCACCATCAACGGCAGCATCAATTTCAACGATGCTGATTATGAGTGGAAGGACCTGATACATCCGACGAATCCGAGCCAGGATATCGTGCTTTCGGCTGCCTATCAGATGGCTGACGGCGTTCCCGGCAACAGCACTATCACGCCCCAGATGACTGACCCCAACGGGGAGTGCTACCTGGTGTTCAATCCTGATGGGACGTTTATGATCACCAATGTGCCCAAGCAGCTCACCCTGGGTGAAGACAATACGGTGGCTGTGACCTCCTATTCGGTATCCTACGATGCAGAGTACAAGCCCTATCAAAAAACCACGTCGCCCAACCCCGAGATCACAGTAACCGATGAGATGACCGACTCGGCATCTGTGTCCTTTGACTATGCGCCGTGGCTGCGTTCTGTGACCCTGAAGGCGGAGGTCCATCCTGACGGCGCTGACTATCCGGGCACCGGCTTCACCATGGATGTGAAGCTGACCTATGACGGAAAGACTATCGACGCCAAGATCCCTCTGAAGGATCAAAATGGCACGACCATCCAGGTGCCCAACGGCGTGTCCTATGAGGTGACGCAGGAGAAGCCTGCCTCCGGCCTCACGCTGGAAACCACCTATGAGAAGGACATTGGTGGGAGCAAGCATTTTGAAAACAATAAGATGACGGGCACCATCGAAAACATTCCGGACCTTTCCCAGCAGCACACAATCACGATCACTTCCTCCAACTTTGACGACAGCAAGATCAAAAAGACCTCCGTGCAGATCGGCGCCATCGCGTTCAATGACACGATCGACGGCACCGACTGGAGCGGCATCCTGCGCCCCAAGGAATTTGACGGCGAAGTGCACCTGATGGCCTACTACAAGGACGAACATGGTGTGTGGCAGACAAAGGAGATCACTGCCCAGGATTCCATTTCTACGCAAAATTATTATATGTCGATGATCCTCGACGGCAAGGGCGGCGCCCGCATCGAGGTGGATAAGATCCCCGAGTATATCGAGGTGGACGGCAACTTCAGAAAGGTGACCAGCTACGATCTGTTTGTGGCTGATTATGGTCCCTATTACACGAAGGATAGCTTTGTGATCGACGATTTCAACAAGGAGAAGGTGACCGAGGCCATCACCCTCACGCTGGACGTGCATACCAAGGACGTTACGCTGAAGACCAACGTGGTGCCGGGCACCGAAATGAACCCCGGCTTTACCATGGAGGCCAAGTTTACCAACCCCGACGTGGAAACCTTCCTGGACGAGCCCGGCGTTCCCGGCAGCTTTACCATCACCACGGAAAGGGTGCCTGGCGGAAACGGCACCACCATCAAGGTGCCCGAGGGCCTGACCTATGAAGTGAAGCAGGTGGATCAGGACGGTTATTTGCTCGAGCCGAAGTACGAGGTGACGCATCGGTATGAGTACTACAGCAACATCGGTAACTATGCAGAGGTAAAGGGCAAACTGGAGGATTATGACCTGATCGTCGAGTCCACCAACGTGGCCCAGAACATGACCTATGCAGTGAACGTTGAGTGGATCGACGGCCCCAACTCGGTGCAGAAGACTGTGGATGCATCGTACTTTGACCTGCAATTCAAAACGGCTGACGGCGAGTGGAAGACCTTGACGGAAGCAGACCTGGCGACGCTGGGCATCACGAGGATGCCGGAGTTCAATCAGGACCTCACCAACCCCAGCAGGTACTATTACAGCGGTCTGCCCTTCCAGACTGCTGCGACGGCAGATCAGGAGCCGAAGGTGCTGGAGTACCAGGTTGTGCCCCACATGCTGTATGACGCGGAAGGCAAGCCGACAACGCCCTTTACGCCCAACGGCTATGTGACCGACTATAAAAACGACAAGCCTGATGAGAGCAGTAAGAAGCAGGCCTCGTTTGTGTACACCAAAATGACCTCCTTCAATGCGGAGATCAAGTGGCTGGACGACAATAATGCGTTCAGCAGCCGTCCCGATGCCATTTCGGACCTGTACCTGTATCGCTCCACTGACGGCGAGAACTATGAGCTGGTGAAGACGGATGCTCTGACCGTGACCGGTTCTGGCAGCACCTGGAACGTGCGGGTGGACGATCTGCCCATGTACAGCAGTGAGGAAGGCACCAAGAACCAGGAGTATGACTATGTGCTGGTCCATGGCGTATCCGGCACCCAGCCGAAAAACTTCACGGTAAACGATCAGACCTCGACGTATTCTTCTCCCTCCTTTGTGGACAAGCAGGCCGATGGCCGTTATGTCCATTACTATGTCAACGAGACCGGTGTGCACAGCACTGACACGAAGCTGTGCCACAACGGCGGTACCATCCAGGAGCTGCACGCAAAGCCTACCACCTATGGCGCTAAAAAGGAGTGGGCTGACGGCTTCACGGAGGCAACGAAGGATGAGCGTCCCAAGGCAACGGTGACGCTGTGGCGTTATACCATTGCAACGCCTGCTAACTGGGACCCCACCACAATGCAGGAGCCTGCTGAATGGTATAACATTGACAAAAACTTCAGCAATGCCTCCCAGGTCATTCTGTATAATGATAAGACCGATCCGCCCACGGAGATCCTGGTGAGCGAGCTCCTGGGCAAGAACGAACCGTATACCATCGATTTCGACACCACGCTGCACGGCAGAGAGCTGCCCCAGTACGATGCGCAGGGCCGCAAGTATGTGTATTTCACGCGCGAAAGTGTGGATTCCTACAACTACGAGACCTTCTATTATGCCAAAAACGAAAACAACGAGCTGGTGCCGGTGAAGGACGGTGCGCCCGCGGGCGGTATCATCCGCAATGTGTACCGCGAGAAGGCCGCGGTCAACGTGACCGTGGAGTGGAAGTGCCCCTCTGTTCAGGATCTGCTGCTGGAGGGCAAGAAGGTCCGCGTAACGATCCTGGCCAAGGATGAGGATGGCGTAGAAAAGGAACTGGTGGTGTACAGCGATGCGCCCCTGTCCTATGACGTACTGAACGAGGCCGACAAGAAAAAGGCTCAGACGGTTGCGGGCTTTGACGAGAACATTGCTTCGCTGGACCTGATGTTCTATGTCAACATCTATGACGAGAACGGCAAGCCCTATCAGATGAACACCGCCAAGATCCAGGAGATCGAGATCCTGGAGGAGGGAACGGACGAAGCTGGCAACAAGATCGATGTGACCGTTGCCAAGGTAGAGGATAATAAGTTCACCCTCAAGGATGAAGCAAATGAGGAGTACGACTTCAAAGTAACCACCGACAAAAAAGACGATACAACGATCCCGGACGGCACGCCGGATGGCATGAAACAGTTCAACTTTGGCGTGACCAACACCATCACCGGCAAGCTGGACTACACCCTGATCAAGCGCTGGGGCGAAAACCTTCGTACTCAATGGAAGGATAAATACGAAACCATCAAATACATCGATTTCAGGGTGGAGTATGTTTCCAGCCAGGGTGGCAGCAATTGGGCAGATCTGAAGGACAAAGATGGAAATTACGTTCTCGTGACGCTCCCGCTCCCCATGGAAAATGTCGAAGACAAAGGCGATGTAGTCATATGGTCGAAGCTCCTGGAGAAGCAGTTTGACAAGTATGACGAGGACGGCTTCCTGATCCGTTATCGCGCCTTTGAGTACCAGTTCCTGGATGCCAATAAGCAGAAAGTGGATCCCGGAAGTGACTGGTGGTCGTACCATGGCCGCACCGAGGATTCCACCACGGTCACCAATGATGCAGGCGGCAGCTCCACGCCTTACTTCACCGCCAGCAAGGAATGGATGGACAATGCGGATGTCAACGCCCGTAAGAAGGCGACGGTCGGCCTGTACCTGCGCGCGGATGTTTTGGCTGCGCTCAAAAATTATGATGATGGTGATGTGATCTCCGCCCAGAAGCTGAAGGAGCTGATCGAGGACACAACGGGCAATGTGAAGGGTAAGGTCCACATGCCCGATAAGGCCCTGTCTGAGAGCAATGCCTGGAGCTTCATCTCTTCGCAGCTCAGCACGATCAACTACGAGGTGAGGAATAACCGTCCCAACGATACGAAGGATACCAAAACGTTCGACTGGGATTACACGAAGGACTACACGTATTACATGCTCCTGGAATACCGGGTGGGCGAGTATGACGTGAATTACACGGTGGCACAGCTGAGGAACGCTGCCGGTACCACCTGCAAGGGCAATTATACCGTCGTTGGTCATGTGACCACCGATAACCGCCAGTACAAGGTGGAGATCACGAATTATAGCGACAAGGATACGTCCAAGCGGAATTTCTACCTGACCAACACCCGCACGGGCGAGGTGAAGCTGACCATTCAGAAGGAATGGAAGGACAACAGCAATGAGGGTCACCACCGTCTGTCGTCCGTCCAGTTCCAACTGGTCCGGAATGGCGAAGACTACAGAGATCCGATCGTGCTGAAGGCCGATCCGGAGGCTCCCGAAGCAGACATTTGGGTGCGCGAGTATCCGTCTGTCGAGGAGGAGCCGATTCCGCTGTTCAACGATTACGGCGTGCCCTATGTGTACACGCTGCGGGAGATCGCCGTACAGCCCAGCAGCTCGAGCAGCAGCTCCGGGTCCAGCTCCAGCAGTGACGACGAGGACGGCAGCAATGGCGCCGAGCCTGCCCTTGCCTCCGAGCTCGGCCCCGACGCCGATCCCGACCCGGATGCCACCCCGAATACTGACCCCGATGGCTCCAACAATAATAATGTAACGGTGCTGAGAGATTACTTCTCCCGCATGGAGATCCCGGTCGTGACGAAGATGGAGGGCGCCGACCCCGACACGCTGCATTATTCCTTCAAGTTCATCAACACCATTTCCCTGGAGACCTCTCACACCATCGTCAAGATTTGGGAGGACGAGGCCACCAAGGGCGATCACCGTCCTGACCTGGTCATCTCGGCGGAACGCTATCTGCTGAACGATCCCGATAAGAAGACCGAGCCCGTCACGCTGCAGAAGGACCCGGAGTGGACGGAGCATGTCGCTAACGACGGCTATGGCGATTATGACTGGAAGATCACCATTGACCATCTGCCGCAGTATGACGCGAATGGCAACATGTATGTCTACACCTTCGCGGAGTCCATGAGCAACAACGGCAAGAATGTGTATGGCCAGTATGTGCAGCAGACGCCCAAACAGGGCACACGCACCAATGCGGATGGTACGGTGGAGACGTTCGACATTTTCACCAACACCCTCACCGACAGCACCACCATCAGCAGCAATAAGGTTTGGAGCATCAGCAAGGAATACCAGACCACCGATGAGGGCGAGGAAAAGTGGCCCAATGTGACCATCCTGCTGTATCGCGCCACCCAGATCGACCCGAGCAACAGGGCCGAAGGGGACCCCACGTGTGATCATACTGCCATCACCCAGCGGATGATGGACAACATGTCCGAAGCTGACCTGACGAAGTATGTGCAGACCGACAAGTGCCTGACGCTGGTGGACTATATCGAGCTGAAAGACAATACCACGATCAGCTTCCCCAACACCGCCAGGTTTGTGCAAGACGGCGTGCTCACTCCTGACGGTCAGAAGGCCATCGAAGACAAGCTGATCAAGAATGACGCCATAGGGAAAAATGACCCCCCTGTTTTGAGGCTGCCCAAATTTGATGCTGAAGGCCGGGCCTACACCTACCTGATGTATGAGACCGTGGGTACGCCGGGTCCCGATGGTCTGCCGAACGTGCCCGAAGGCACCGACCTGGAGGTCATCAAGCAGCTGTACAAAAAGACGTCGGCCTCCGGCACGCTGGAAAACCAGTTCCGCACGGATGTGAACCGCCGCGAGATCGAGGTGGAGAAGATCTGGGGCAGCCGTCCCAACGGCGTCAATGAGAACGAATATCACTCTGTGACCTACACACTGTACCGCTATCTGCAGTCTGATCGGAACAAGGTCGTGGAGCTGAAAACGTTCAAGGTCGACGCCAAGCACTTCGAGAATGCTGAGAAGGTTAAGAAAGGTAAGCCGATCGAGAGTGTATATCCGATGGAATACACGGATGACGATGTTGTTCTGAGCTTCAAGAACGGCAATGTTTGCTGTACCTTCAAGGATCTGCTGATCTATTCGCCCACCGGCCAGCTCTATGGCTATTATGTGACAGAGGCTCCCATCAGCGGTTACGCGGGTGCAGTGTATACCGATGAGGAACATGCGGTACAGTCCTTGGCGGCAGAAAATCGCAGCGATGTGAATAGCAAGCCGGACCTGGAGGCTGCCTTCAACAGCGATAGCAAGCCCAAGGCGGAGGTTTCCGTCACAAACAACTATACTGCTCCCGGCAGCATCTACATCACGGGCCAAAAGATCTGGGACGACTACGGCAATTTTGAGCATGTTCGCCCGACGGAGGTCACCTTCACCCTCAAGCGCTATACCAACAGCGAGGTGGGTGCGGACGACAAGCCCGTTGGCAACAACGTGGTGAAGCAGCCTGTGACCATCTATGATCCGGCCAACATGACCGAGGATCAGAAGGCGGCAGTGGGCTTTGACAAGAATACGTCTGTCTACATCGAGTGGACCAAGCCTGATGGCCAAAATGCCTGGACGTATACGATCTACAATCTGCTCCAGTATGCCCACAATGGCATGCCCTACATCTATGAGCTCACCGAGAACACGGACAAGAACTACCAGGCTGATAAGCCGACCCAGACTGTGACCGGTCCGACACCTGGCAAAACAGGCAAGGAGGATCTGAACTACACCAACTCCTTCAAGGGCACCTATGTGGTCACAAAGAACTGGCTGGACGGCTTCAACCGCTATGGCCTGCGTCCCGACAAGGTGACCATGGTGCTGCAGCGCAAGAAGGCGTCGGATACCGTGTGGTCTGTGATCCCTGCCCGGAAACTCTCTAACGCCACCCTGAAAGATAAGAAAAACCGCATCATTGAGGTGGAATACAATGAACAGCAGGTGGTGGGCGTTGAGCTCACCGTGGCTGACAGCGCAAAGAACACCAAGAACAGCACCTGGACCTACACGTTCACCAACCTGCCCATCTACTACTATGAAGACGGGCAGGAGCAGCAGTGGCAGTATCGCGTGATCGAGGTGCTCATCGGCACCAAGGACGCGGGGACCCAGGAATCCGGCTACAAGAGGACATATACGGTCAAAAACAAAAACGACGCCTTTGAGCCGAACAATGAGACCGTTGTGCAGAACACGCTGGACTCCACCACGCTGCAGCTGACCAAGACCTGGCTGGACGACGAAGACAACCAGTATTTCACCAGGCCGTATTCCCTGCACTTCACCCTGTGGATGCAGTTGTACGACCCCAGCAACTCCAATAACATCATTAAAGAATGGTACCAGGTGCCTGACCCCGATGTGCCTGGCAAGTACATTACCCATGAGCTGACGGGTCCCGATTGGACCTATACCTTCCATGACCTGCCCCAGGTGGTATCGCTGAAGAGCGACGACGGCGCCACCGAGACCTATTACACCGCCCAGTTCAAAGCTGTTGAGGATGTGGTGGTCGGCGGCCAGGTGACTGGCGCCCTCAACTATATGCGCGACAGCGAGGAACATGGACGTCCGGACGGCGCCACCTACAACGTCAGCAATATCTCCAACAGGCTGACGACTGACACCGATATTTCTGTGACCAAGACCTGGCACCAGCGCGATGACGCCGAAGAGTGTGAGGCCGTTTTCGAGCTGCTCTACCGCAAAGTGGACACCACCGACTGGCTGTGCTTTACCTCCGCTGAGGCGGTGAAGAACGGCACGGTCACGCCGGTCGTCGTGAGCGATCTGACGGACCCGAAAGCGCACCTGGAGAAAGCCGATGGCAGCGCCAGGACGGACCTCAAGTGCGTTACGAAGCGTGTCTCCAACAAGGCCACGGGCGACGATCTCATCGTGAAGTGGGAGCACCTGCCCAAGTTTGACCGCGATGGCTACGAGCTGGAATACATGGTCGTGGAGTATCCCATCCCTGGCTACAAGCAGGACTCCCGCGCATCCGATCCGCAGGTATCCACCGACGAAACGGACTGCACAAAGCGGGACTATGCCTTTGAAAACACCCAGCTGCAGAACTACACTGTCAGCAAGACCTGGTTCAATGCGGACTATGCGCAGAAGGACGAGGACGGCAAATTTACCGCCACATTCAAGCTGCAGCAGCGGATTGGAAACGGCGGTTGGACCGATGTGGCAGGCGCAGCCTTCCTGACCCTGTCCACCACGTCCACCACCGGCGTGGCAGAGACTGCCTCCTGGACAAATCTGCCTTACTATACCGATCATGACGAGGAGATCACCTACCGTGCGGTCGAGACCTCCATCAATGGCGTGTCTGTGGAGGGCAATACCAACGGCGACTATGTGGTGACCTACCTCTATGGCAGCGCCAACGCGGCCGAGCCACAGTTCGGCGATACCATCACCTATGCCCACAACCGCATGGTGTATGGTTTTGTCAACCTCACCAAGCAGGGCGCGACCCTGGACAATGACGTGGTGACGGCCAACAACCAGAAGCTGGCAGGCGTCAAGTTTGGAATCTATCGTACTGGCGAAGACGAGCCCTTTGTGACCGTGTACACCAATGAAGACGGTCATCTGATCCCCAACAGCAACGGTAGCTATGGCTCCGAGGGCAGCAGCAAGTATCTTGTCTGCGGCACCTATGAGCTGAAGGAGCTCGCTCCCCTCAACGGCTACAGCCAGTGGAACGGCAGCGTGACCTTTGTTGTGGGCCAGGATGGCAATGGCAACACCGGCGAGCACGGCACCGCGTGGATCTCGACCCCTGCGGACGTGAAGCATGTAACGCCCAGGATCGACTATTTCACCACGCCCACCGACCCGCATGCTGCGAACGACAGCTGTACCGCGCAGGCCGACACCGTCGGCAACACTGTGGCCTACAACATCGAGAGCCGCGGTGTGATCGACTTCACCAAGACCGGCAGCACGGACAGCGATGCCCTGAACACCACGACCGTGGAGGGTCTGTCCCAGGCCTATTTCGCTGTGTACAAAGACGGCGTTCAGGTCGCTGGCATGGTGGCGCAGGACAGCGACCATCTCGACCACATGGTGCTGACGAACAAGGGCATGGACGGCGATCCCCTGTCTGATGTTCTTTCCGACGGCATCCCGTATCTGCGCCTTGAGACCAACGGTCAGTTGACCCTGCTCTCCGGCGACTACACCATCGTGGAGCTTCGCGCCCCCGCGGGCTACAAGCTGGACAGCACGCCCCGTGCGCTCAATATCCCCAATGTGGAAACCACGGAACTGAACAGCACGCTGTCCGACGTGTACGCGGGCAACTCCGGCACCATTGACGGCAACCTGAATTACAAGTGGCATAACGATCCCAACAAGGTGACCATCTACAAGCGGGACCAGTATGGCCGTCCCGTCCTGTCGCTGAAGGGCCCGCTGGAGCTGAAGGTCAGCACCGGCAAGTTCCTCACGGGCGAGGATACCATTCATCTGAAACAGAACACCACCGAACCCTGCGAGGAGGCGGCTGTGTTTGTCGACGACACAAATACCGGCATCAAGTACAACGGCGACGGCACCTGGACGCTCATCGGCGTGCTGGACGCCGGCAAGACCTACATCCTGTCCGAGCCGGTCGGCAGCGTGCCTGACAACTACTACCTGATCGCCAATGAAATGACCTTCACCATGGGCGCGGACGGTCAGCTGACAGTAAAAACGGGTGAGGATGATTCCAAGACGGTTGAGAAGACCGATCCCACCAGCGCTGACGGCGACGACATGAATAACTACTTCGCCACCGGCACGGACAACAACCAGCTGGTGCTGCGCGACGTGGCCCGCAGCCTCAAAAACGTGCAGCTGTACAAGTATGACAACAGGGACAACCAGCCCATCCCGTATATCTCCTTCGAGGTGTACAAGTACGATGGCCTGGACGCGAACAGCCAAGCGATCGACAAGGATCACCCCCAGCGTGTGCTGGCGGAAGGCGTGTACCTGACCACGAATGCACAGGGCTATATCGACCTGTCCGACCCGAACAGCGTGACCACCGACAATGACCAGGTCACGGACCAGGACCGCAACCTGATCACAAACTGCGATCTGAGCAAGGGCCTGGATGTGGGCAAGTACTACTTCCAGGAAGTGGAGCGCGGCGCATCTGACCGTTATCTGCTGCATGGCAAGGTGTATTTCGAGATCAAGCAGGCGAACGGTACTGACCCGGATAAAACCGCTGTGGTTAAGTTTGACGTGGTGTCGGACGATGTGACCCAGGAAGCGGACAGCACCGTCGGCAAAGTGGCCAACACTCCCGCCAAGACCACCAAGACCCTGAGCCTGGCCAAGAAGGACAAGGAGAACGACGAGAACGGCGACCCGATCCTGCTTGAGGGTGCTGTGTTTGCGCTGTCCTATGTTTCCATCACCGACGGACAGGTCGGCGCTCAGACCCCGGTTACCGTGTACGGCAAAACTTCGCATAACGGCATGCTGTATGAGGTCACGAAGAACGCTGACGGCAGCTACACGTTCAAGCTTGATGCCCAGGATCAGCTTGTGCCCCTGGATATTGCCAACAAGGGCACCTACACCCTGAAAGAGATCAAGGCGCCTGACTGCTACATGACCCGCACTGACGATAACGGCGATCCCGTGACCATGCTCACCTTCACGGTGGATTCTGACAACAAGATCGTGAATGTGAGCAAGTACGACGGTCAGGGCAACCTGGTTCCGCGGGCTGACCCTGTGTCAAATGACGCCGGCGCTCACATCTGCCTGGATGCGGTCATTGCCAACGAAAAGACCGTTGTCTATATCGACAAGCTGAATGACATTTACCAGCTGACAAAGAACAGCAACCAGACCGAGCTGAACGGCGAGCGTTTGCCCGGCGCAGAGCTGGCAATCTACAAGGGCGAAACGCCCACCGGCGCGCCTAACGAGGCAGATCTGGTCGGCAGCAGTTGGACCTCCGGCACGGCAGACGACATCCCGCACAAGGTAGTAGGCGACCTGATCGAGGGCCAGTCCTACACGCTCCATGAGATCAGCGCCCCCGACGGCTATCTGCCTGCGAACAACATCATTTTCAAGGTGGATGGCACCATCACCCGCGACGGGGAGACTGTGTCTCGCCTGTTTGTGAAGGTGGACGGCACGTGGGTGGAGACTTCCAACATCACGGATGATTACGACCTGGCCATGGTCGACGAGGCCGTGATCGCGCCGGTGGACATGACCAAGATGCTTGGTACCAAGGGCCCACTGGAAGGCGCCAAGTTCGATGTCAAGCAGGGTACAACGCTGCTTGGCATAGCCATCACCAAGGAGGACGGCCATCTGAAGTGGGATAAGATCACCGAAGATGGCGTAGCTTCCGGCCTGATCTTCGATACTGGTGACAAGCGGATCACAAGGGCTGATCAGGCGGAGGGTGATTCCATCATCCTGCGCAAGGTGAATGGCGGCTATACCTTCACCGAGTCCGAAGCGCCTGCTGAGGCCTACAATGATGGTCGCGTGCTGCTTGTGTCCATCAATGACAGTGATTACACGCAGTACAAGGCTAATCATGACTATAGTGTGACGATTAAGGACACGCAGGATGAAATGGTCGTGAACCAGCCCTATGTGTCCACCGTCAAGCTGCACAAGTATGATCAGGATGCGGAAGCGAACAAAGCTGCCATTGCGGGCGCAGAGTTTACCCTGTATCATGCCACGAAGAATGATGATGGCGAAATTGTACTGGGCAGCATTGCTACAAACGATGAAGCAGCCGTCAAGGTCGGCACAGGAAGCAGCGGTGTGTTTGTGACTTCTGCAACCGATGACCACAAGGGTGACCTGGAGATCGAGATCTACCGCAAGGGTCTGTACGTGTTGAAGGAAACCAATCCTGCGACCGGCTATGTGGGTCATGATGATGAGGACTACAATGGCCCGAGCTATGAGTTCAAGCTGATCGACGGCACAAGCGAACAGGTCGAGGCCAAAGAAGCCTTTGTCTATGGCGGCACCGCTGATCTTGCGAAGAACGAAATCAAGGGTAATACCGACGGCGTGCCCAACGACCGCCTGATGGGCAAGGTGACCCTGGAAAAGAAGGACAAGGATGCCGATAACTCCTCGATCATGGACGGCGTTGTGTTTACCCTGCGCCGCACAGATAATTCGAACAACAGCCAGTTCCCGAATGAGCTGACCGAAGTGGATGTCGTGGTCGGCAATAAGTATGAGGCGCAACAGGGCGCCGATGGCGTGTGGCGCTTCACGATGCATGAGGACACGACGAACCATCCCAACGAACTGAAGCCCACGGCCAGCGGCGACGAATACTCCGGCAAGATCGTTATCGATGGCCTGAACTGGGCCGAGTATGAACTTGTTGAGAAGACGGAGAATCCCGGCTATATCTACCCTGATCCCCCGGAGGTCGTCCCGTGCTATCCGTTCGAGATCAAGGCGGAGAAGCTGGACCCCACACTGAACGAAGACCACAAGGTCCTGTATAACAACAAGAACCGTTTGACCCTCACCAAGCAGGCGCTGGATGAAGAATTCAAGGGCCTGAGCGGCGCAGAGTTCAAGCTCTATGTTGTGGACAATAACAAGGTCAATCTCACGAGCGATCCCATCAAGTTCTACACAAGTGCCGATGCGACTAGTGCCACGGGTGAGCTCATCACCATTGGCAAAACGACCATTTTCGGCCTGCGGAGCGGACGTACCTATCTGCTGCATGAAACCAAGGCGCCCGACGGCTATGAGCTGAATGTGGACGTTGTGTTTACCATGGGCAGAAACGGCAACATCGCCGATGTGTATGCCTGCAAGGTCGAGAGCGACGGTACGGTTCAGAAGATCACGGATACCACCACGGTGTGGGTGAATGTGCCAAGCAATCCGCTTCATGATGGCCGCCCCGACCCCGAGATCCAGGTGCGCAACAAGCCCATTGAGGTGAAGCTGACCAAGGCGCTGTCCGGCAGCGGCGATGTGCTCACAGGCCGTGAAGACGCGGTGTATGAGATCACCGGCGCAAAGTTTGCCGGTACCACGGAAACCAAGCTGACGCTCACGGGCAACGAGATCCAGGCTAAGCTCAAGGCCAAGCTGATCGCTGGCCAGAAGTACACCATCACCGAGCTCCGCGCGCCTGCGGGCTATGAGGTGTATCATGGCGCTGATATGCTCACCATCAAGGTGAACACGGATGGCTCCGTGGATGTCATCAAGGTGAATGCGGATGGCACCGAGACGATCATCACTGACGGTGCTCTGACTGCGAATAATGCTACCGACGTGGCCGAGCTCACCCTCACCGACGATCCCATTGAGCTGAAGCTGGCCAAGTATGGCCTGACGGGCACCACCGCCCTGACCGGCGCTGTGTTTACTGTGTCCGGCACGATGTATAACCGCGACACCCATGTCATTGCAAACGATGATGTGAATGTGACCGTGGATAACGTCAGCGCCCGGCTCAAGGGCCGTCTCATTGGCAAGGACTCCTACGGCAATGGCGTCTACACCATCAAGGAAATCCACGCCCCCGACGGCTACCTCTGCACGCCTGAGTTTACCATTACCATCGACAAGAATGGCGAGGTTACGAAGAGCAGCGACCTGGCAGAGATCGACAGCACCGACAGCGAAAAGCTGATCGTGCGCGATAAGCCCACAAAGGTCAGCTTTGTCAAGATGGATGACAATGGCAAGCTGGCTGGCGCCGAGTTTGAATTGACGGCCACATCTGCCTTTACTGGCGAGTCTCCCTTTGTCAACCCGTCCAAGGATGGGGACAATCAACCCATCACCTCTATCACCTGGACGTCCAGTAGTACTGAAGCCGAAACGCTGGAGAACCGCCTCATTGCGGGCGTGGTGTATGAGCTGACCGAGGTCAACCGCATGCCCAACCATGAGTGGATGGGTGAGAACACCGATGCTAAGACCATCAAGTTCCATGTGGACCAGTACAGCGGCAATGTTGTGATCGAGCAGAACGGCAACGCTACCATCCCCAACAATTTCACGGATGATACGCATACCACGCTGATTAATGCAGCCAAGGTTGGCGACGACGGCATCACCATGACCATCCAGAACCCCATCATCAAGGGCAAGGTGACGCTGACCAAGTATTGGCGCGATAATGAGGACGATACCACCTATGCCGGAATCCTGCCCGGCGCGGAGTATGAGCTGTATGGTCAGCTGATCCAAAGCAACGGCGCGTATGCTGCCGCGGAACCGATTAAGACCGACAGCAGCAATGCTTACGCCAAGAGTGGCAGCAAGGCCAGCTTCACCACGGACGAGAACGGCAAGATCACCATCACCGGCCTGCCCGAGGGCAAGTACCAGTTCAGAGAGATCGCCGCACCCCTGGCGTATCATGTGAACAACGCCGCTGACGGCTTTGTGGAGTTTGAGATCCACAACGGCAACGCGGCAGAGGTCACGGACAAAAAGGATGTGGACACCCGCATCAACGCCACCATCGAGCTGTCCAAGTGGAGTGAAAACTCCAGGCTCTCCGGCGCGGTGTTTGAGGTGTTCTACAAGCCTGAGCAGACCGATCCTGAAAGCGCGTTCAAGTCTATTGGCGTTATGGAGCAGATCACAAACACTGACGGCGATATCGTGTATACGTTAGTCAAAGGCACGTATCCCGGCGAAACCACCGCCGAGGGCCTGCGCCGCGGTATCTACCGCATCGTTGAGAACAACGCCCCCGGTCAGATGCTGAATCCCAACGATAACGCCGACACCCGCAACACCATAACCTTCGAGATCGGCAACGATATCAAGAAGAAGTATGTTGTGAGCACGACGGACGAGGACAGCAAGGGCAATCTCATCACGTACACGCTGTCCGGCGCTGGCGAAAAGTTCATTTCCTGGCATGCTGACGGCAACGGCGTGGACAACACGCCCATCCCGACGAAGAGCGTGTCGGTCACGAAGGATTGGGTGGGCGACAATACCCTGACAAGCACCTTCCGTCCGACCAGCATCCAGGTGGCGCTGTATCGCAGCTACATCGGTGCAAATGGCCAGCCGACAACGCCCGAGCGAGTGCCTGACATGGACACCATCACGCTGGAGGCTGACGAAGACTGGACGAAGGAGGACGCTTGGACCGACCTGCCCGCGTACTTCAACGATCCTGTCGATCCCTCTGATCCCAATAGTGTGTGTGTGACCCGCCTGTACACTTACTCGGTGCAGGAGGTCCATCCCACGGACGGCAGCGTGAAGACCTACTGGGATTGGTATGCAGACACCTACGTTACCGGCTATTCCAATGAAACGAACCAGCTGCCCGGCAAGCAGTCGCCGAACAACGTTCAGGATGGCGACACTACTGCGCCTGTCACCAACACCATGCTAACCGGCAAGCTGAATATCACCAAGACCCTGGGCGGCGGCGATCCGGCCGACGAGTTCCAGGTGCGTGTGATCCTGACCGACAGCAGCGGACATGTTGTGGGCAACGACGCCAACGGCTACTACCTGGACGCCTATACGCTGGTCGAGGACGGTACCAAGCTCACACCTGCAGAAAATGGTGAAGGCTGGGTGACCATCAAGGGTGGTCAGACACTGAGCATTGACCTGCCCATTGGTGTTCACTATGAGGTGCAGGAGCGTACAAAGGATGGCGACGCCACCCTGGCCTATGAGAACAATACCACCCTGGACTATGTGCCGCGCTATGTGGCAAACAAGACCGGCACCATCAGCGGAACGGCAGTCACTGCTTCCATTCGCAACGCGGTGGTGAAGCACCTGAGCCTGTTCAAGTACGGTGAGGGCGGCATCGAGAAGGTGTTGCCAGGCGCTCTGTTCGATGTGGAATACAGTAAGCCGAATGGCTACAATGGCGACTCCACCTGGGTTGATAAGAACCAGACCTTCAAGTGCATCACCGGCGCAGATGGTATGCTTTACCTGGCGAACGCAGATGGCGAGGCGACCAATGAAAAGCTGGATATCACCAACCAGGGCACCTATGTCATCAAGGAGACCCAGGCCCCTGTGAACGGCTCCACCGGCTACATGACGCCCACCGACAACAATGGTGTGATTGCGCCCTTGGCCACCATCACGGTCAAGGCGGATGACACCATCGATACCATCACCAGGGAAGACACGAGCCTAGTCACCAAGGCGGACATCATGGAAAACGGCTCCATTGCCGACCTGGAAGTGAAGAACCGCAAGACCACGCTGTCCATTGACAAGGTGAACGACATTGTGGAAAAGACCAAGAGCAGCACCCGCCTGGACGGTGAACCTCTGCCCGGTGCTACCTTGACGCTGTATGACAGTGACGGGCACAAGGTTGTCGATCCCTGGACCACGGTAATCGACGTGGAAACCGGAAAGGCCAGGTACACCATTGCTCCTGGTAAGCTGATCGAAGGCAAAGTGTACACGCTGGAGGAGTCCGCAGAAGGTACCCCGAACGGCTACCTCACCGCGCAGTCCATCACCTTCCGGATCAACGGTTCCTACATCCGCGTGCATGACGACGGCACAAAGACCGTGGAATCCCGCCTGGAGGTGCTCACCGGCACTTCTCCCGGCTATACGGTGACCGACGCAAACAACAACGAAAACGTCCTCACCATGGTCGACGAGGCCGTGATTGCGCCGGTGGACCTGATCAAGGAGGTCGGCACCTCTGGCAAGCTGGAGGGCGCCAAGTTCACGGTGAAGCAGGGCAACACAACACTGGGCACTGCCATCACGAACAACCAGGGCCACCTGGTTTGGGATACGATCTCCAAGGACGGCTATGAGTCCGGGCTGATCTTCTACGACATGAACGGCAAGGACAAGCGGGTCGATACGGCTGATGATGCCAACTTGGCCAAGAACAAGCGTATCATCCTGCGGAAGATCGACAATGCATACACGCAGTCCTACAACTTCACGGAGTACTATGCTCCCGACAACGCCTTCAACCAGGGCCAAGATGATGAGTGCCAGAAGGACGGCTTTACTATCAAGATCAAGGATGATGACTATGCTTCCTACATGAACAATCGTAGTATCTATTGGAAGCACATCACTGACACCGACACGGATACCACCGGCATCCTGGTGAACCCGGCCTTTGAGACGACCTTCCAGCTGTACAAGTTTGACGAACACCAGGATAGTAGCAGAGGAAGCGAAGCCCTGGAGGGCGTGGTCTTCAAGCTGGAAAAGGTGAAGAACACCGATGGGACGATTCCGTCGAACTTCACGCCCCTGGAAAAAACAACCGAAGATGACGGTGTGGTTACCTTCACGATCCCCGAGAAGGGCACCTACCAGGTGACCGAGATCACGCCGCTCTCCGGCTATAAGCCGATCACCCCGTCGATGGAGTTCACCATCGTCAACAGCGACTACAAAAAGACGCTGACCTACGATGCGTCGACGACGAACATGAACCACACCACGGTCATCGAAGACCGTGACGGCGTCCCCGTGTACGATACAGCGGGCAACCCGCTGGCGCCTGCAAGCGTGGCCAACAGCAGAACGCCCGGCAGCATCACGCTGACCAAGACGGATGCTGAAACCCACGAAAAGCTGAATGGCGTGAAGTACACGCTCACGCGCATTGGGCCTGACCCGGCGGACGACATTCGCCTCTATCCGGCTGACACGGCCAAGGCGAGGGAGCTGGAAACCGGCATGGTCTATACGCTGAAAGACTGGAATGTCGTAACCAATACGGAAATTACATCGCGCCCGGGCAATGACGGCGAGCTGATCATCGACAATCTGCAATGGGGCACCTACCAGCTGGTGGAGACCAACGAGCTCTCCGGCTACAAGAAGGACACGACGCCGATCATCTTCACGGTGGGTGAGCGTCAGCTCCAGGAAGACGGGACCTATGTCCGTGAGTTGGATCCCTCGCGAGACATGACCAATGTGCGCAACCAGGTGACCTTCAGCAAGACGGACCTGAATGGTGCCCCGCTGAATGGTGCGGTGTTCGAAGTCCATGCGGGAGAATCGTGCAGCAGCACCTGTGTGGCAGTACCCTTCTACGCCTCCGATACTGCTGAGACGACTGTAAACACTGTCACTTCGGGCGAGGGCGGTACGGTGTCCATCTACGGCCTGCCCACCGATCCCACCGGGACGGACAATCCCAAGACCTATCACCTGGTGGAGACCAAGGCGCCCCTGGGCTACACCATTGCGGCCCCTGTGGTATTCACCATGGCCCGCGACGGCGCGGTACAGGTGAAGGACGCCACGACGAATGAGATGGTCAACGCCACGAATCTGACTGTGACCATGCGCGACGAGCCCATTGAGATCACCATTGAAAAGGTGGGTGAAGCACTCAATAAGCTGCTCCCCGGCGCGGTGTTCAAGCTGGAGGATGCATGCACCACAAGCAGCTGTGAGACCCAAGGCAAGCTGGCAAAGGCCACCACAGACCCGGATGGCATCGATACGGATGCCTATGCCATTGCGACCACCGATAATATCGGCAGGGCGAAGTTCACGGCTCTGTGCATCGCAGGTCACACCTACACGCTGACGGAGACCAAGGCTCCTGACGGCTATGAGTGTACGGCAGTTGTCACCTTCACGGTGAAGGACGACGGTACCATTGATACCAGCTCCTTCGGCAGCACGGGCGGTTACCACAATGAGGACGATAAGTGCGCTACCCTCATTGAGCCCGCGACGATCCAAGTTGCCAATGAAAAGATCCGATTGACGCTGGTCAAGCAGGATATGGACGAACCCGAAATCAAACTGAGTAATGTGGAATTCACCCTTGAGCCGGTTACAGGTTCTTCCTTTGTGGATAACTTCGAGGGACTTGAAGGTGACAAATGGGTGGGGACCACCGATGAAAACGGTGAGATCAGCATCCCCCTGCACCTGCTAAAGCATAGCAACTACTACCTCCTCACCGAAACCAGCCTGGGCGACGACAACCCGACCTACCGCATTGCCAACAACAAGGACAAGCGCAGCGTCACGTTGTTCGTCACGCCAGAGGGCACGCTTGAATTCAAGAAGCCGCCCGATGGCCAACCGCACACCGATAACGCCTACATGTTTAGCTTGGCGATGGATGAGAACGGGCAGTATACGCAGATCGTTGTGAAAAACGAGAAGATCAAGCTGGCCGTGAAGAAGATGGACGAAGCCGTCTTTGAGGACCCGACGCAAGGCAAGAATGCCAACGGTTTGGCGGACGTTGTCCTGAAGCTATCCCGAAAGAATGAGACCAGCAGAGCTTTCGACCCGGTGACGGATGTTGAACCGGCTCCGGACGGCAGCGGCCAGTGGTGGACCACTACCGATGCGATGAGCTTCACGGGCCTAATCCCCGGCACTTACAAGGTTGAGGAGATCAGCACCGTTGAGAACTACAACCGCCTCATCTGGGCGGTGGAGTTCACCATCAACGCGGCAGGTGTGGTCGAGACAGCAACGGCAGTCAAGGGCACGGAGGACGCACCGGATAATCCGAACGTCGCCCTGGACGGCAAGGCCTACCATGGCTTCTGCATCGACAACACCGTGGACGGCGGGTCCGGCAGCATCAATCTCTACCTGACCAACCCGCACTATTCCACCTTGCAGCTGACCAAGATCGGCGTGGGCGGTATGTCTAACGAGGTGCCGCTGCCCGGTGTTGTGTTCAAGCTGAAAAAGCCGGACGGCACGGTGATCGACAATATCACAACCAACACCGAAGGCATTGCCACCATCGAGAATCTGGAGGACGGCCAGTACATTCTCACCGAGGTAAAGACCGCTGACAACTACAACCTGCTCAGCACAAGTCTTACCATCTCCATTGATCGAAAACGCGAGGAATACCTGCTGGACGGTCAAACCGGCTACATGTCAAGGACCTCCGGCACAAATACCATCGCCTTGACGATCTACAATAAGAAGGGCTTTAGCCTACCTGCCACAGGCACAACAACACCGCAGCTTCCGCTGACCATACTCCTGGCAGTGGCGCTGTTGGAGGCCGCCGTGTTGTATGCATACGCTCATCCCCATAAACGCAAGCGGAGGGGAGTGAAGAGCGGATAAAATGCAAGCAAGGAAAGAGAAGCCCCCTTGGATGCCCTGGACACCCATCGCGAGACATAACGGACAACACAAAATCACGCAAAGAAAGAAGGATGCCACAATGAAACAGACTTTCAAGAAGATCTCTGCGCTGCTCATGGTCCTGACGCTGGTCATGTCCCTGTTTGCGGGTATGACCGTGGCGCAGGCTGCTGGCCCTGGTTCAGAATATGCCCCGTATCTGATCGATCCTGAGGCAACGGGCTCCATCACCATTCACAAGTATACGTATTACACCAATCCCACCACGCCCGGTATTGGCGGCAGCGGCGTTAAGCTGCCCACCGATACCGAGGCTAAGCCTACCCCGCAGGATGGCTTGAACGGCGCCAAGTTTAAGATCATCCAGATCGTATCTACCGAAGATACGATGAAGTATTACAACGGCAAGGATGTCGTCACTTTCTCCACCTCGTCTCCTAGGATCACGGACGGTATTCAGCACGAAGTCTTCACCACGACCGTTGACGGTGAGGTCGGCGTTGCCGTGTTTGACAATCTGCCTGTTGGCATTTATCTGCTGACTGAGGAGAGCGCACCTGATCAGATCACCAATAATTTGATGCCTGCCACCATCGTTTCCGTGCCCATGGTCAACAGCTCGACCAGCAGCAACAACGACAACGCAAAGTGGATCTATGATGTGCATGTGTACCCCAAGAACCACGAAGCTCGCGCCACGCTGGAGCTGACCAAGTACGGCGTGGATGGCACTATCATGGGTGTGCTTCCCGGCGTTACGTACAAGCTGGAGATGCGCGATAAGGACACTACTGACTGGCTGCCTGTGACCGGCATCATGAAGAACAGTGACGAGGATGGTCATCCCACATATAATCCCACGTATAATACTGAACTTATTACGAACACTGACGGCACGACGACCATCACGACTGGCACCGATGGCAAAATCACTGTTTCCGGTCTGCCTTCTGGCCGTGAGGGTAGGGAATATCAGTTGACCGAGATCTCCGCGCCTGCGGGCTATGTCATCAACCCCACGCCCATCGTTTTCACCGTGAACACGGACAACACGGTCACCTATAATATGGACAACACAAACTCTGCTGTGACTGAAACTGATGAATACTCCGCGGCTGTAACTGACAACCATCAGGCTCTTGAAAAGATCATCATGGACAACCCGCGTCCTTCCTTGGCGAAGAAACTGAAGGACCTGGATGCTGCTGCCGCCGACCAGTGGGTGCAGGATGCCGATTTTGAGCTCCGCGACACGCTGGAGTACAAGATCACAGTGGACGTTCCCAGGAACATTGCGGAACTGCACACCTTTGAGATCAAGGATACGCCCGTAAACATCAAGGATGTGACGACCGGCACAGGCATGCCTGTCATCACGGTGAAAGGTAACGACGCTCCCCCGCTGACCCAGGGTGCTTCCGCCGCCTCAAATGATTACACCGTTACTCCGGAAGGCAATGGCTTTGTGCTCACACTGAATCCGACTGGCAAGAACAAGCTGAGCAAGTTTATGGCCGATAATGGCCTGTACGTCGTGACTATTGAGATCGACTATCAGGCGCATTTCATCTATGATGCTACCGCCCAGGCTACGATCAAGGGTGATGGTAACAAGAATGATGCTGTTCTGACCTATTCCAGCAGCACCACCACCACTACTGATACCTGCACCATTACCGATGAGACTCGTGCGTTCACCTATCAGTTCACCATCACCAAGCGCCTTGATTCTGACACTGGCAGCCTGGCTGCCGGCGTTCAGTTCCTGCTCTATGACAAGAGCAAGGTCGCTATTCCCGTGGTCCTGGTGTCTGAAGGTAATGGATCTACGGCAAGCAAGTATCGCCTGGCTCTGACTGGCGAGACTGGTGTGAACATGGTAACGCCTGCCTCCGGCGAGATTCTGATCGAGGGCCTTGACAAGGACAGTTACTACCTGAAGGAAATCAAGACCGTTGATAATTACAATCTGCTGAGCGACTACTTCTCCATCTCCGTGGATGCCAAGCGCACGACGGATGAGTGGACTGAAGGTGATGATTTCCCGAACAAGGTGGTCAATGAATACGGCGGCACCACCTATGATGATGAGCATGCCATGGACAGCAGCACCATCGTCAACAAGAAGGGCCAGGTTCTGCCCCAGACCGGTTCTATGGGCTTCCTGCTGTTCTGCCTGGCGGGCCTTGTGCTGGTGGGCGTGGGCGCCAAGATGATCCTGGGCGACCGCAAGCGCACCATCCGCTAATCTGATATCATTGATCTTTGCACGCAAGGGTCAATCTGTCACCGATTCGCCAACAAATGCGAAACGGGCACGGTATTTTCGCCGTGTCCGTTTCGGCATTTCGGCGGGCGGGTCGGCGCCGCTCTCCCTGCTCCCCGAAAACGCCCGGGAGGCAGCGACAACGGCGCTGAAATCCGAATCATTTGCCCGGAGGTATGCCCCATGAAGAAAAAAGCGAAGCGTATAAAGACAACTTTTGCCTGCATGATGATCCTGACCGGCTTGTTGATTTTCTCCTATCCGTTTTTGAGCAGCTATCTGGCTGCGCGTAATGCCTCGATGGTGGTGCAGGAGTACACCGAGAGCGTGCAGACGCTGGAAAAGGAGCAGATCGACGCCATCAAGGAGGCTGCCCGCGCCTATAACGAGCAGCTGAACAGCATTGTGGACAAGAATGCCCAGGGTGAGGGCGAGGTCCACAGCAGTTATTATGATCTGTCGCAGATCGGCGAGGCTATGGGTTATATCTCCATCCCGAAGATCGACCTGAGCCTGCCCGTGTATGAGGGCGTGGACGCCGAGGTGCTGGCTCGCGGCATCGGCCACATTCCTGAAACCAGTTATCCCTTGGGCGGCGAGAGCACGCACACGGCGCTGTCTGGCCACCGTGGTCTGGCCGAGGCCGAGCTGTTTACCAACCTGGACAAGGTGGCCGTGGGCGATCACTTCTATCTGCACATTCTCGATGAGGTGCTGGCCTACCAGGTGGACCTGATCTTGGTGGTGGAGCCGGAGGAAGTGAGCGTGTTGGACATTGTGGAGGGCGAGGACCTGTGCAGTCTCATCACCTGCACGCCCCTGGGCATCAACTCCCACCGCCTGGTGGTGCGCGGCATGCGCGTGGAATACACCGGCGAGGAAGAAGTGGTGGACAATAGCGGCGTGTTGTATCAGAGCGTACATACCGGCACCGCCGTGCGCCGCTTTGTGGAGATCTGGCCGTGGCTGGCGCTGGCTGCCCTGCTGGCGATCGGCGCCGAGGCTATGCTGATGCTGGCACTGCTGAAGGCTTTGCGCCAGCGCAGGGAGGATGACTGATATGCGCAGCCGAAAAAAGCAATGGCTTGGTTTCCTGGTGATGGTGGTGGGCTTAGGCCTGCTGCTGGGCCCCTTCATCCAGGGCGAGATAGAGACGTATTTCCAGGAGCAGAAGGTTGCCCAACTGCATGAGGCCTTTGCAAGCAGAAACAGCGCGCCCGCTGTGACCGCCAACACGGTGACCGCGGAGCCGAAGGGCAGCCCCACGGCAGCATCCACCGATGTCCCGGGCGCGGAGACTGCCCCAGTCGCCCTCACCGAAATGCCCGCTGACGCGCCTATCGCTGCGACGACCGCAGACCCTGCGGCGGACGATCCATTCTTCCAGGCAGCGATGGCCTACAACCAGAAGCTGCAGGACAAGGGGCAGTATGGCATGGATTTCTTGGCGGATCTGGAGCGCTTTGACCTGGACGCCACGAAGTTTGGATATAGTGACAACATCGTCGGTACCATCAGCGTGCCCCGCGTGGGGGTCGAGGTGCCGCTGTACCTGGGCGCCACAGGCGATCACATGGCGAGCGGCTTTGCCGTGATGGGCATGACGTCGGTGCCGCTGGGCCTGGGTGACGAGAACGTGGCCATTGCCGCGCATCGTGGCTGGCGCGGCGCACCCATGCTGCGCGATGTGCAGATGATCCTGGTGGGGGACCCCATCATTGTGACAACGCCCTGGCGCACGCTGACCTATATTGTGTCCGGTATTGAGATTGTAACGCCTACCAGCACTTCGTGGGCCAAGCTGCATCCCGGCAGGACTATGATCTCCCTCATGACCTGCCACCCATACGGTCAGCATACGCACCGTTACATCGTGTATGCCGACCTGCAGGAGGAGCAGCCCGATGCCGTGGTGACGGAGGCTGCACCCAAGACTACCGCAGTTCCGGCAGGCGAGGAAAGCGCAGAAGGGGAGACGCCTGAAGTCACCTCCGTGCCCCAGGCCACTCAGCCCGCCATGCAGGAGATCACCCTGGTGCACGAGGATGGCACCCGCGAGACTATCCTCATCGACGCCACCGCCCAGGCGCCTGACGATCGCGAGTACAGCACCGAGTGGTCCAACACGCTGATCCAGGTGGAAAACAGCATGCGCCCGGTGGCCTATGCGGCGGCGGTGTTTGTGGCGGCGATGGGCCTGTGGCTCACCATTGCTACCATCCGCGACAAAAGACACAGCAAGCGAGGGGAATGACCATGACGAAGAACGAGAAAGCGCAGCGCATCGTCGACGAGGTGTCGAAGGCCATTATCGGCAAGCGCGAGCGCGTGGAGATCATCCTGTGCGCCATCCTGTCCGGCGGTCATGTGATGATCGAGGATATCCCCGGCGTGGGCAAGACGACGCTGGCTCTGGCCCTGGCCACCGTGATGGGCATGGATCAAAAACGTATTCAGTTCACCCCTGACATCCTGCCTTCGGACATCACCGGCTTTACCATGTATCAGCGCGAGCAGGAGCAGTTCATTTACCACCCCGGCGCTATCATGTGCAACCTGTTCCTGGCTGACGAGATCAACCGAACCTCCCCGAAAACGCAGTCTGCTCTGCTGGAGGTGATGGAGGAGAACGCTGTGACCGTGGATGGTGTGCGCCACCCGGTGCCCAGCCCCTTCATCGTTATCGCCACAGAGAACCCCATCGGCTATACCGGCACGCAGATGCTGCCCGAGTCCCAGCTGGACCGCTTTGCCGTGTGTGTGGTGATGGGCTATCCGGACAAGCAGGACGAAATCACCATCCTCAAAAAGCAGGCCATGGGCCCGCTTTTGCAGGAGGTCCGCCCGGTCATCACTCGCCAGGAGCTGCTGACCATGCAGGAGGAAGTGCGCGGCGTGACCGTGTCCGACATGATCTATCAGTATATGGTGGATCTGTGCAGCGAGACCCGTGTGCATGCGGGTATTGAGCTGGGATTGTCCCCCCGCGGCACGCTGGCTCTGGCCGCCATGGCCCGCGCTTACGCATATCTGCTGGGCCGCGACTATGTGATCCCGGACGACGTGACCGGCGTGTTTGAGTACGTGGCTGTGCACAGGATTCGCCTGTCCTCCGAGGCCAAGATGAATCACTGGTCCGCGCAGGATGTGCTGAACCAGATCGTGAAGCGCGTGGCTGCGCCCGTGCCCGAGAGGATGAAGCTGCGTGGTTAAGCGGTCAAGGCCGTTCATCGTGTTTGCGATCACGCTCATCCTGGCAGTGTCGCTGAAAAACGAGTTTTTTACGTTCCTGCTGGGTTTTGAGGCGTTGGTGTTTGCAGCGTCAGTGGCGCAGACAGTGTATCTGTCCCGGCGACTGTCCGTGCGTGCAGTACTGCCGGAGCGCATCGTTTTTCGCGGCGAGCCCTTTCAAATCCGCCTGGAGCTGACCAACCAGAGTCGCCTGCCGGTGCCCCAGCTGATGGCTCGCGCGGCGGTGCGGGTTTTCCCAGAGAAAGAGGAGCTGCTGCTGCGCGGCAAGCTGATGCTGGGCAGCCGGGAGACCGGCAGCCTATGCTTTCAGATGGACAGCGCCCACTGCGGCTGCCTGGAGGTGCGCCCCAACCAGCTGATGATCACTGACTTCCTGGGATTGGTCCAGCGCAAATGCCGCGTGGACGTTGAGGATCGGCATCTGCTTTTTGTGCTGCCCGAGGCACTGAAGGATGGCGCAGAGCTGCCGGAGGGGGCGAATGCCGTCATCGACCGGGAAGGCGAGCAGGAAAAGAAGGGAACGACCGCCATTGATGTGGCGGAGATCCGTCCCTATGCTCTGGGTGACCTGATGAAGCTGATCCATTGGAAGTTGTCTGCACGCCTGAGCGAACTGATGGTGCGTGACATGCAGGACCCTGCGGAGGAGCTGCTGCGCGTGTATCTGGACCTGCGGGAGCAGGAGGATAAGAAGAATACCCGGCTGGACAAAGACGCCTGGGATCATTTTTCGGAAACGGTGGCTGTGGCCTCAGGTACGCTGCTGGCGCATGAGCAGCCCCATGTGGTATGCTGGGCTGACGCCGCGGCCAATGCCATGGTGAAGCACACCGTGCAGGACGAGGAGAGCCAGCAGCGCATGCTCTGTGAACTGATGCGTGCACAGACCTTCCACGCCAAGGATTATTTGCCCCTGTTCAAGGAGGTGGACCTGGATGAAGCGCAGGAGACGATCCTCACGATCGATCTTCAGGGCAGAATTGATCGTTCAGCAGGAACGTGAAACCGATTCCGGCCTGTTTGTCTCCGACCGCTTTTTTCAGCCTGCTCAAAAACAGAAGGCGCATCCTGTTTGGTGGACCCTGCTGAATGCGCTGGTTTTGACCTGCCTGCTCGGCGGTCTGCTGCGCCTCATCATGACCGGCTTCGATATTCCCGCGCCCGTGTGGTTTTATCCGGCGGCGGCGGGGATTTGTCTGTGCTTTGCCGCCTTGTATCAGAGCGAATGGGTCGCCCGCTTTGGCGCGGTCATCAGCGTGGTGGGGCTGCTGGCATATATTGGCGTGCTGTATGTGTTCCAAACGCCGTTCCTCATCGGATTTCAGCAGCTGGTAAACCGGGGCGTGACCAATCTGAACACCGCCTATTCCGGCAGCATCGCCCCAATGTTTGGGGCGAATGGCGTGTCGGACGTGCCCCTGTTCCTGATCCTGGCAGCGGTGGTCGCTGCGCTGTGGCTGGCCCATGCAGTGCTGCACAGCAGCAGTCTCATCCTCACCAAGCTGCTGGTGTTTCCAGCCGCTGCGGCGCTGATGCTCTTTGACGCGGCGGGGGACGCCATCGGCCTGTTCCTGCTGCTCTTTGGCTTTGTGCTGGCCATTGCCTTTTCCCGCACCCGTCGGCAGAAGCGCATGTGGGGCGGCGACAACAAACTGCTCGTCCATGAGAACCGCCTGCGTTTTGAAGCTATTCAGAAGCGCAGCGCCATGATCGTATTGTCCCTCAGCATTGTCCTGGCGGTGCCGGGCTTTTTCCTGGTGCAGCCGTTGCTGTCCTGGTCACTGCTCCCGGCCCGCGAGTTGTCCACCGGCGTGCAGACCGAGGTACTCAACCGTGTGATGAAACTGCTGCCGGATCTGACCGCCGGTCAGTGGAAGCTGAACCTGGAAACCGTGAGCGGCGGCGTGCAGGATGGCTCCCTCACCGGCGAGACCGGCTATCTGCTGGAGGGCGTGGAGGACTTGCGCCTGACGGTGAATCAAAAGCTCGACGACGCGCTGTTCCTGCGCGGCTATGTGGGCGCACACTATGAAAACGGCTCCTGGAGCGCCGCGCCTGGATATTCCTTTGACGGCGCGGCCATCAACTGGAAGACGGAGGGCTCGCCCCGCCTGTTCATTCAGAATCTGCCCTTCCTGCGTACTGCCTATGCGCTGAACCAGGCGGGATCTGAGGATGAGAACATTGCGGGCGTCATGTCCCGCCACGTAGCGGCCCCAGTGCAGGTGCTGGTGGAGCGCTTGAGCGCCAATCCCGCCTATACCTATGTGCCCTATGGCGCCTACCTCAACGATTACTATCAGATCGAGGCCGGCGACGGCGCGGTGACCGGTCAGACCGACCAGGAGGACCGGATGTATTTCTTCACCCGCGCGACCATGGAGGCCGTGCTGGACGACTGGAACAGTATCGAGGATACCGCCAACGTGCTGGACCGTGTGGAGGAATCCTATCGCGCCTTCTGCGCGGTGAACTGCTTGACCGTTCCTGACGGCCTTGATGCGCTCCATGAGGAGATCGACGCCGTGAAGCAGGCTGAGCGCTGGCAGCCCGAGCGCGATCTGGACGAGATCTCTGCCTGGATTCGCCGCTATATGGCCGAGAATTATCACTATGCGCTGGACCCCGGCTCCGTGCCAGAAGGTGAGGACCCGCTGACGTATTTCCTGTTCACCTCAAAAACGGGCAGCAGCGTCCATTTTGCCTCGGCAGCGGTGGTCATGTACCGCATGTTTGGCGTGCCTGCCCGCTATGTGGTGGGCTATGAGGTGTCCTCCGCGCTGTTTACGGTGCAGGCTGGCGGCATCTACACCGCCACCGTGCAGGGTGACAGCGCCCAGGCCTGGGCAGAGGTATACATGCCAGGCATCGGCTGGAGCCCGCGCGACATGACCCCTGGCGTGGTGGGCACCCTGGAGGAGGTTGGCCCCGGCGGCATCCGTGTGGAGGCTCCCGATGAACCGACCCCAGAGGCCACCGACGCACCTGTCGACGAGCCCATGCCTCTCACCGGTGACGACCTGCTGCTCCAACCGGACGTCACTGAGCCGCCCGCAGCGCACATCGACGGCCCCACGCTGGCGGAGATCATTCATGTGCTGCTGATCGTGCTCATTGCGCTGGTGATGCTTGGCGTGGTTGGCGGTCTTTCGGCACGTCTGTGCCGGAACCTGGGCTTCTCGCCGCTGCGCCGCAAAACCTATCTGCAAAGGTTGCTGGGCGTGTTCCAGGCTGTGTTCCGCCGTTTGCTCCGTTTGAAGCTGCCCAGGGATGTGGACAGCCAGGACGAGGCGTTTGTGATGTTCCTGGAGCAGCAGCTGCGCAGCAGGGGAGCCGATGCGCAGGCTGTGCGTCCGATGATGGAGGCGCTGTATCGCGCGGTCTATGCAGGCGCGGCGGTAGACAAGACGCAGATCCGGGAAATGCGGAGGGTCCTGCTGGGTCTGTACAAGCCGAGAAAGCGCCAGGCATCCGAGCATGCCATGCCGCAAGCATGATGGTGGTCCCCGCAAAGCGCGGGGACCGGATTTGGCTGTAAGCGATTGACAAAATCACGTATCTGTGTTATCCTTAGCGTAACAGTGATCCTGATCATAACAGGCGCCGCTGGGGAGGTAGTGTTTGGAATCGGTAGCGTAACAGGCAGGTATGAAAACAGGAAAAAAGGGGCGGCATGACCGCTTGTTTCTTGTACCATGCTTGCGATGCGGACCGATGACAGACACTTTTTGTGTGCTCATTTTCGATGCCGCGCCGCGCTGCCTGACCTCTGCTCATGCAATCATCGACATGAAAAGAGGAAACACCATGACACAGGATATGCAGACCCTGGGCTTTGATCAAATCATTCTTCAATTGCAAACGCATGCCGTCTCCGGCGCAGCTCAAGAACAGCTTGCTATGACGACGCCGATCATGAACGAAGCGCTTTGCCGCGCCCGCATGGAAGAAACGACGGCGGCGCGCGCTGTACTCGAAGGCGCCGGTACGCCGCCGCTGGCGGAGATGAACGGATTGGAGGCGACCCTGACGCAGGCGGTTCAGGGCGGGATGCTCTCCCCGGAGCAGCTGAGCCAGGCCTCGCGTTTTGCCGCGACCATACGCCGCCTGCGCCGTTATTTGCAGGGCGCGAACGGTTTCAGCCCTGCTATTGCGTCCTGGCAGACAGAACTCCCGGAGCTGGACGAATTGGCAGACGCGATCGACCGCGCCATCCGTGAAGACGTGATCCTGGATGACGCTTCGCTCCTGCTGCGCGATCTTCGGCGGCAGCGGGAGCATATCGAACAATCCATCCGTGACAAGCTGAATCAGGTGCTGCTGCACCACAAACAGCACCTGGCTGATGCCTTTGTAACCCAGCGCAGCGGCCATTTTGTCGTCCCGGTTCAGCGCAGATTCCAAAGTGCTTTTCCCGGGCGTGTGATCGACGCATCGGGCCGCGGAACGACGGTTTTCATGGAACCGAACGCTGTCGCAGCTGTGCAGCAGGAGCTGGATGCGCTGATGATCGACATGGACGCGGAGGAACGCCGTATTCTCTGGGAGCTGAGCGACCGCCTGGCGTCGGAGGAACCGGCGCTTCGGAAGGCGATCCGAACGATGACGGACCTGGATGTGATCTTCGCTCGCGCAAAACTCAGTGCTGCTATGCGGGCCCGACCTGTCGCACTGACGGCGGAGCGTCGCATTTGCCTTGTCGGAGCGCGTCATCCGCTGCTTGACCCGGCGCAATGCGTCCCGCTGGACTTCCAGCTGACTGTACCCGACCTGGCTGTGGCAGTCACCGGACCGAATACCGGCGGAAAAACCGTTTGCCTGAAAACCATCGGCCTGCTGACCTTGATGGCGCAGAGTGGCCTGCACATTCCCTGCGAGGAAGGATCGACCATCGGACTGATGGACGGCGTTTACTGCGATATCGGAGACAGCCAGAGCATCAGCCAGAACCTGAGCACGTTCTCTGGGCATATGACCAACGTGATCCGGATTTTGTCGTCGTGCAGCCGGGACAGCCTGGTCCTTCTGGACGAGCTGGGCAGCGGAACAGATCCGGCAGAGGGAACCGGGCTGGCCACTGCGATCCTTGAGGAACTGCTGCGCCGGCACTGCTTTCTTCTTGTCACCACCCATGACCCACAGATCAAGCAATGGGCTGCGCGGACGGCGCATGTTGTCTCTGCCAGGATGGCTTTTGATCGTGAATCGCTGCGGCCACTGTATCGGCTGGAGCTGGGCCGCAGCGGCGAAAGCTGCGCCATCGAGATTGCCAGACGTCTTGGCATGCCGGAGCATCTGCTGGAGCGAGCACGCGAAGTCTGCCTGCATGGACCGGAGGCGGTCAGTCAGACGCTGCTGCCTAAGGAACACTCTGCACCGAGCAGCCGTTTGCTGCGCACGCTTGTCCGCCGTGAGGGCGACTTCCAGCGCTTTACCATGGGGGACAGCGTGGAATATCTGCCTGAGCATAAGACGGCCATCGTTTATCAACCGGCAGATGATCAGGGAAATGTGGTGATCCAGCTTCAGGGCAGAAAGCTGACCGTTCGACACAATCGGCTCAGGCTGATTGTACCAGCCGCGGAGCTTTATCCGCCGGATTATGATTTTTCCATCATTTTTGATACCGTAGCGAATCGAAAGGCCGCGCATGAGATGTCCCGCAAGTATTCGCCCGATGCGGTCGTGGTGCTGCGGGAGGGAAAGAAACCGGAGGAGGAATGATTGTTTGACATGCAAAAAGGCTGCCGGGAATGATGTGCCCGACAGCCTTTTGCATGTGGAAAATATGTCACCGCGCGTCACGATCGCGGAACAGGAGCGAGATGCACCACAGACCTGCCGCGCCGATGATGGTGTACAGGATGCGGCTGAGCAGTGCGCCCTGTCCGCCAAAGAGCCAGGAGACCAGGTCAAACTGAAAAACGCCGACCAGCAGCCAGTTGATGGCGCCGATGATGACCAGAAGCAGCGATACGGTATCCAGCATGTCGAAATCCCTCCTTGCAAAGAATGCTCAATGCAAGTATATCCGGCGATCAACGCGATTATGCCAAGACGACAGTTTTTTTCAAAGCATGAAAAAACAGCCCCATGATTTTCATCATGGAGCTGTTCAAAATTGACTTACTTGTCAGCCTTGTTGAAGTTGACCAGGAACTGGCTGCACAGCATGGCAACCACATACATGCCCAAGGTCATCCACAGCACGCTGGCCGCAGAGCCGGTGGCATGCTCGATCATCTCGGCAAACTGGTTGCCGGTCAGACCGGCGATACCCCATGCAGACAGGGCAATGCCGTGAATGGCGGAATAGTTGGCCTTGCCGTAGTGGGCGCCCAGCAGGTTGGGCAGGGTGGAGAAGCCGCCGCCGTAGCCAGCGTTCACCATCAGCAGCAGGGCGATGGTGATGACGACCAGCAGGCCGTTGCCGGCACCGGCAAACAGCTGGGAGCCTTCCACGGGAACCAGTGCGCCGCTGAACAGCACGATGGCGGTCAGCACGATGGAGATGGCGAAGATGATCTTATAAACGGTGTTGCGGTCCTTGAGCTTGTCGGACACAGCGGAGAAGCACAGACGTCCGCCAGCATTGAAGATGGAGGAAACAGACAGCAGGGTAGCGATCAGGCCGGTTTCCAGGCCCAGACCAGCGAAGATGGCCTTGTCCTGATGGATCAGCGCCAGACCGGCAGCGATGTTCAGATAGAACATCAGCCAGATGCCGACGAAGGTGACGGGCTTGGCCTTGATCACATCGATGGCGCGGTTGCCCTTGGCCACCTTCTGGGGCTCATGCCAGCCAGCGGGCTTCTTCAGCAGCAGATGACCGATGAACATCAGCACAAAGTAGGCAATGCCCATGTACAGGAACATCTTCCACACGCCGTTGACGGGGTCAGAGTTCAGGATGGCGGTCATGATGGGGGAAGCGATGGCCTTGGCAGCGCCGAAACCGGCAACGGCCAGACCGGTGGCCAGACCGGGAGTCTTTTCAAACCACAGGGTCAGGGTCTTGACGGGGGACAGGTAGCCGGTGCCCAGACCGACGCCCATGATGAGGCCGTAGCAGAGGAAGATACCGATCAGAGGCAGGATGGCGCCCTTGTTCTGGCCGCCCAGCCAGATGAACAGGGCGGTGCCCAGCATGCCGCCGCTGAAGCAGACGGTGCCGATCAGAGAGGAACGATGGATGTTCTTTTCCACCATGCCGCCCAGGAAGGCAGCGCTCATGCCCAGGAAGAAGATGGCCAGGGAGAAGGCCCAGCCGACAACGGAGGGGCTCCAGCCGATGTATTCGGAAATCTCCTTACTGAACGTGCCCCAGCAATACACCGTGCCGATGCTCATGTGCAGCAGCAGCGCGGGGATTGCACCGCGAATCCACTTGTTCTCCATTTTAGAGAAACCTCCTATCCTTTGCCGCGATTGGCGGCAGTCAGATGTAATGTACGGTCGGATGGGAGGCGCTGCGCAGCAGTATCTCCAACTCCGGCACACTATTTTTATTGTATCGTATTTTGCCCGAAATTGCAATCATTTCGCCGATGGTTTGTCAGAAAAATGGGGACGGAAAACGAAAAAGCCGATTGCTCAGGGATGCGTTCCCCGAACAATCGGCGTCAAGGCTTGATATTACCCATCTTGTGCGCATGTCTGACAGGTATGGCGCAGAAGGGAAGGACAGGGGCCCTGATTACTTGAAGCGCTCCTTGGCTGCATACGTCGTGTGCAGCAGGTGGTGTGCCTTGTGGGAGTTGGGCTTCTCCAGGAACTCGTCGTAGAGCTGCTGGACCTGGGTATTCTCATGGCTGCGGCGGGTGGGACGCAGCTCGTCCTCCTGATACAGGGCGGTGGCACGCTTGGCACGGAAGGTGTCCAGAATGTCGTCATCCTCATTGGGCAGGAAGCAGGGCTTCACATAGGGCTGACCGCCGCCGGCAATGCAGCCGCCGGGGCAACCCATGATCTCGATGAAGGTGTAGGGGCTGGTGCCTTCGCGGATCTGATCCAGCAGCACCTTGGCATTCTTCATGCCGTGGGCCACGGCCACCTTGATTTCCAGGCCGCCCAGGGTGTAGCTGGCTTCCTTCACGCCCTCGAAGCCGCGGACGCCGCTGAACACCAGGCTGTCCACCTCACCGCCGGTCAGCTTGACTGCAGCGGTGCGCAGAGCAGCCTCCATCACGCCGCCGGTCACGCCGAAGATGACGCCGGCGCCGCTGTAATCGCCCACGACATCGTTGTCGAACTGCTCGTCCGGCAGACGATCGAAGCGAATACCGCTGCGCTTGATCAGCTTGCCCAGCTCACGGGTGGTCAGCACGCAGTCAACGTCCTTCAGACCGTCGGTGACCAGTTGATCGCGCTCCTTCTCGCCTTTCTTGGCGGTGCAGGGCATGATGGACACGACGAACATGTCCTTGGGATCAATGCCGTGCTTCTCCGCCCAGTAGTGCTTCAGGACAGCGCCCATCATCTGATGAGGGGACTTGCAGGTGGACACGTGGTCCAGCAGATCTCCATAATAATACTCGGCATAATTGATCCAGCCGGGGGAGCAGGAGGTGATCATCGGCAGCACGCCGCCCTCGCTCACGCGGGTCAGCAGCTCGGTGGCTTCTTCCATGATGGTCAGGTCGGCGGCGAAGTTGGTGTCGAACACCTTCTTGAAGCCCAGACGACGCAGCGCAGCCACCATCTTGCCGGTGACCAGCGTGCCGATGGGCATGCCGAACTCCTCGCCCAGGGCAGCACGCACGGCGGGTGCAGTCTGCACCACGACGTACTTGCCAGCCTTCATGGCAGCATCCAGCTTGTCGATCTCGGAACCCTCCATCAAAGCGCCGGTGGGGCACACGCTCACGCACTGGCCGCACAGCAGGCAGGGAGACTCGGCAAAGCTGCGGTTGCCCGCGGGTGCCACGATGGTGTTGAAGCCGCGCTTCTCAAAGCCCAGCACCGACAGGCCGTGGGCATTCTTGCAGCGCTCGACGCAGCGGCCGCACAGCACGCACTTGCTGGTGTCACGCATCACGGAGGGCGTCAGACGGTCGATGCTCACCGGGGTCTTGGCGCCGGAATAAATGTCCTCGCGGGCGCCGGTGATCTGAGCGACGTGCAGCAGCTCGCACTGCTCATTCTTGTCGCACTCCTGGCAGTTCTTGTTGTGGTTGCTCAGCAGCAGCTCCACGCTGGCGCGGCGGGCAGCGGTGGCCTTGGGGGAGGAGATGGTGATCTCCATGCCCTCGGCTACGGGATACACGCAGGACGCGACCAGACCGCGGGCGCCGGTGGCTTCCACCAGGCAGACGCGGCAGGAACCGCGGGAGCATTCGCCGTGGTTGTATGCGCAAAGGGAGGGGATCTCAAATCCACACTTCTTTGCAGCCTCAAGGATGGTCAAGCCAGCCTCGACCTGAAAGGGAATGCCTTCGATTTTGATATTGACAAGCGCCATTTCCTTTCTCCTCCCTTACACTTTCTCGATGGCCTTGAAACGGCAGGACGCAATGCACATGCCGCACTTGATGCACTTCTCGGGGTCGATGACGAAGGGCGTCTTGCCGACGGTGCCGGAGATCGCGCCCACGGGGCACTGACGGGAGCACAGCGAGCACTTCTTGCACTTGTCCGGATCGATCTTGTACTGCATCAGCTTCTTGCAGACGTGGGCCGGGCAGCGCTTGTCCACAATGTGGGCGATGTACTCGTCGCGGAAGTGGGCCAGGGTGGACAGGATGGGGTTAGGCGCGGTCTGACCCAGGGCGCACAGGGAATTGGCGCGCACATGCTCCGCCAGCTCCTCCAGCGCGGTCAGATCGTCCATGGTGGCCTTGCCCTCGGTGATCTTGGTCAGCAGCTCTAGCATGCGCTTGGTGCCGATGCGGCAGGGCGAGCACTTGCCGCAGCTCTCATCACAGATGAACTCCATGTAGAACTTGGCCACGTCGACCATACAGTTGTCCTCGTCCATGACGATGGCGCCGCCGGAACCCATCATAGAGCCCTTGGCCACCAGGGTATCGAAGTCGATGGCAGTGTCCAGGTCCGCCGCGGTCAGGCAGCCGCCGGAGGGGCCGCCGGTCTGGATGGCCTTGAAGGCCTTGCCGCCGGGAATGCCGCCGCCGATGTCATAGATCAGCTCGCGCAGGGTGGTGCCCATGGGGACCTCGACCAGACCAACATTGTTGATCTTGCCGCCCAGAGCGAACACCTTCGTGCCTCTGGAACCGGGCGTGCCGTGGGCCGTGAAGGCCTCGACGCCCTCACGCATGATGAAGGGCACGCAGGCCAGGGTTTCGACGTTGTTCACGATGGTGGGGCAGTCCCAAAGACCCTTCACAGCGGGGAACGGGGGACGAGGACGGGGCATGCCGCGCTGACCTTGGATGGAGTTCAGCAGAGCGGTCTCCTCGCCGCAGACGAACGCGCCTGCGCCAAGACGCAGATGCACATGGAAGCTGAAATCGGTGCCCATGATGTGGTCGCCGATTAGGCCCTGGCTCTCCGCCTGGCGGATGGCCAGCTTCAGACGGTTGACGGCGATGGGATACTCGGCGCGAACGTAGAAATAGCCGTTCTGTGCGCCGATGGCATAGCCGGCGATCATCATGCCTTCAATGACCGCCAGAGGATTGCCCTCCAGGATGGAGCGGTCCATGAACGCGCCGGGGTCGCCCTCGTCGCCGTTGCAGACGACGAACTTGTCGCCGTCGGGCTGATTGTAGGCGAACTGCCACTTGCGGCCGGTGGGGAAGCCGCCGCCGCCGCGGCCGCGCAGGCCGGAGGCCAGAATGTCGTTGATGACGTCCTGACGATCCATGGTCAGCGCCTTGGCCAGACCCTTGAACGCACCTGCGCCCAGGGCCTCGGTAATGTCCTCAGGATTGATGTTGCCGCAGCCGTACAGGGCAACGCGCTCCTGCTTCTTGTAGAAGGTGATGTCGTCCTGCTTGGCGACCTTCTGCTGGGTGGTGGGATCGACATACAGCAGGCGCTCGACGATGCCGCCGCCGATGATATCGGTGTCGATGATCTCAGTCACGTCCTCGACCTTGACCATGCGGTACAGGGTGTCCTCGGGGAAGATCTTGGCGAAGGGACCCTGGGAGCAGAAGCCGAAGCAGCCGACCTGGTTCACCGTCACCTTGTCTTCCAGACCGCGCTCGGCGATCTGACGCTCAAACTCGGCGCGGATCTCGTCGGAGTGGGATGACAGGCAGCCGGTGCCGCCGCAAAGAACGATGTGGCGCTTGCCGTCAGCGCCGGAGAACTTCTCCTGAAGGTTTTCGGTACACTTGCAGGAGAGGGCTTCAAACTGCTCGTGCGTATCGATCATGATGCCTGACCTCCCATGTATTCAGCAATGATGCCGGGAACGGCATCCACGGTCACCTTGGGATAGACCTTGCCGTTGATGGACACGGCGGGCGCAATGCCGCACGCGCCGATGCAGCGCAGGGCGTCGATGGTGAACAGGCCGTCCTCGGTGGTCTCGCCCACGCCGATGCTCAGCACCTCGGAGAACTTGTCAACGATCTGCTGGGCGCCCTTGACGTAGCAGGCGGTGCCCAGGCAGCAGCCGATGACGTACTTCCCCTTGGGTTTCAGGGAGAAGAAGGAATAGAAGGTGACGACGCCGTAGATCTCCGCCACAGAGATGCCGGTCTCGGCAGAAACCAGCTCCTGCACCTCCAGCGGGATGTAGCCGTACTCCTTCTGAATATCGCTCAGGATCATCATGAGAGGGGTGCGCTCGCCCTTGTAGCGGGCGCAGATTTCACGGATCTGCTTGACCGCAGATTCCTGCAAATGGGCCATGAACTTACCTCCTTAGTGGTAGATAGCCTTGATGCCCTGACTGAAACGGGCGCTTCAGCCGGACAGGATTCACTCCTCAAATTCAGCGTGCTGAAAAAAAGTGACACAGCACTAACTTACATTATAGCATGTAGATTTCTATTTGAAAAGGGGGCAAGCAAGGCAAAAAGCATGGTTTTCACGACCATTTGTTGTTTTTTTAACATACCTGGCATTTCTTGGGGCATTTTACCGAAGGAAGGCGATCAATTGTATACAAAATCACATTGACGTGCTTTTTCTTAGATGATATAATGCTATGGGTTGACCGGATTGCAGAAAATCTACATAAGATGATATAGACAGAGAAGAGGAGGATTTCATGCTTCAACGAGATGGAATCTTCAGTGATGAAACGATCGATTACAAAACGCCCTACGAGCCGAATCCCGGCGATATTGTGACGCTCCGCCTTCGCACCCCCAAGGGCAAGGCGACGCTGGCCGAGATCCTGATCAACGGCTCCGTTCTGCGCCCCATGAAGGGCGTCAGCACCATCGGCGGCTTCGATTATTATGAGTATTCCTTCCAGTGTACGGACGAGCCCTTCAGCTATTGCTTCGTCATCAGCGACGAGGAGGAGAGCATCTACTACAACCGCATGGGCTGCATGGAGTCTGACAGCGCGCGCTATCGCTTCTCGTTTGTGCCAGGCTTCCATGTGCCGAACTGGGCGAAGGGCACGACCTATTATCAGATCATGGTCGATCGCTTCCGCAACGGCGAATCCCGCAACGATGTGCTGAGCGACGAGTATCAGTACCACGGTCATGTTCAGCACATCGACGAGTGGGAAGCGCTGCCGGAAAAAGAAGACATCCATAATTTCCACGGCGGCGATTTGCAGGGCGTAATGGAGAAGCTGGACTATCTCCAGTCCATCGGTGTGGAGACGGTGTATTTCAACCCGATTTTTGTGTCGCCCTCCAATCACAAATATGACACGCAGGATTATGAGCACATCGACCCGCATCTGGCGGTGATCAAGGCTGATTCCGGCAAGCTGCTGTCTCCTGGCGACGCGAACAATGCTCACGCGAAGCGCTACATCCAGCGCGTGACCGCCAAGGAGAATCTGGAGGCCAGCAATGCGTATTTTGCCGATCTGGTGCAGGAGATGCATCGCCGCGGCATGCGCGTGGTGGTGGACGGTGTGTTCAACCACTGCGGCTCCTTCAACAAGTGGCTGGATCGTGAGGGCATTTACAAGGGCCGCAAGGGCTTTGCCCCGGGCGCGTATCAGTCCGTGGACAGCCCGTACCGTAGTTATTTCGCTTTTACCGAGCCGGAGATGGCCCATTCCGATTATGAGGGCTGGTGGAACTACCAGACGCTGCCCAAGCTGAACTACGAGCAGAGCAGCGAGGTGTGGGAGCACATCCTGAAGGTCGGCGAGCAGTGGGTTTCGGCACCCTACAATGTGGACGGCTGGCGTCTGGACGTAGCGGCAGACCTGGGCCATTCCGAAACAACGAACCATCGCTTCTGGCAGGATTTCCGCAGCCGTGTGCGCGGCGCAAATCCGGAGGCGGTGATCATCGCGGAGCATTACACCACCGCCAAGCCCTGGCTGAACGGCAGGGAATGGGACTCGGTGATGAACTACAGCGCGTTTATGGAGCCGGTAACGTGGTTCCTGACGGGCATGGAGAAGCACAGCGACAGCTTTGACGAGCATCGCTACAACAATGGTCACCAGTTCTTCACGGTCATGATGGAGGAAATGAGCAAGTTCCCGCGCCCGTCCCTGGACGCCGCCATGAACGAGCTGTCCAATCATGACCATTCGCGCTTTCTGACGCGCACGAACCGCACGGTGGGCCGCATTGCGACCAAGGGGACGCAGGCGGCTGCCATGGGCATTGATATGCGCGTGATGAAGCTGGGCGTACTGATGCAGATGACCTGGCCAGGCAGTCCTGCCATCTATTATGGCGATGAGGCTGGCGTGGTGGGCTGGACGGACCCCGATTGCCGCCGTGTGTATCCCTGGGGGCATGAGGATCAGGCGCTGATCCGCTTCCATGAGCGTGCCGCCGAGCTGCGCAGGCAGGTGAACTGCCTGCGGATGGGTTCGCTCGTGAAGCTGGCCGCCGGTGATGGCTATGTTGCCTATGGCCGCATGAATCAGTACGACTGCGCTGCCGTCATCATCAACAATACAGACGCCGCGATGTCCCTGAACATTCCCGTCTGGCTCCTGGGTGTCCCCGAAGACTCCGCCATGCAGCTCGCCTTTGTCAGCAGCGCCATGGAGCAGGCCTTCCCCCAGTTCTGCCTCCTCACTGGCAAGCGCATGCAGATCTCGCTGCCAGCAAAGTCGGGTTGTGTGTATACGTACAAGTTTAAGTAACCAGGGGCTTTGCCCCTGGACCCCACGAGGGGACTATAAGTCCCCTTGACCTCTGGGGTTTCGCGCGGTGGCGCGACCAGGGACGCTGGGCCACCTGCGCTTCGCTTCGGAATACTTTCCGCTGTGCGGAACTGCCCACTGGGCAGGCGTATTCCCTGGACCCTGCAAGGGCCGCAGGCCCTTGACCCATTCTGCGATGCGGCTTGACTGCACTTATGTGGTTGGTTCCGCATGCGGGTAAGGTATGTTTCCTGGATGAAGATCGAAAATGCCGATTGCTCAGGGGCCCAATCCCTGAACAATCGGCCTTTTCGTGCGGGCTGGTTGGGTGTGTGGCGCTTTATTTGGTGGTACCTTTGATTGGTGCGATGCATGAAAAAGGCTCCCGCGGATGAACCGCGGGAGCCGTGTGCTTGATGATTACTTGGTCTTCAGCTTCAGCAGACGACGCATTTCGGCGCCCTTCACGATGCTGCCGGAGACTTTCAGCTGACCGGACAGGAACAGCTTGTTCGAGGAGACCGTCCCCTTGGCCATGCCCAGGAGGTTGTCCAGGCTGGCAGCGATGCTGGCGTCAGGCTTGAGGTCGAAGTTCGGCAGCACGTTGATGGTGCCGTCCTTGAATTCCAGCGTGAACACGCCGTCGCCGCGGCCCACGATATGCACCTGGATCACGCGATGATAATCGGCGGGGATCTCATCCTTGCGTTCCTCGGCGATCTGTTCGTACACAGCCTTCAGCTGCTCATAGGCCTCGGAGAAGGTGATAGGCTCGCCGTCGCTGGAGTCGGCAATCGCCTCATACATGCGGCTGTACTGCTCGGCGCTCTTGGCCCAGGAGAAGTCCTTGGTCATGCAGCGCTCCTGCAGCACGCGGAACATCTTCGGATTGCCGAAGTACAGGCGAACGCCAGCCAGGATGGCCAGGAACAGGGCCTGACCGGAATAATCGGAGAAGGAGAAGCCGTCGCCGATGCCGTCGAAGTCGCTGTAGGCGCGGACGGAGTCCTTCAGGCCGCCGGTCTCATGGACGATCGGAATGGTGCCGTAGCGCATGGCCATCATCTGGCTCAGGCCGCAGGGCTCGAAGCGGGAGGGCATCAGATAGAAGTCGGCGCCGGAGAAGACCTCGGCGGCCAGCTGCTCGTTATAATCGCTGGAGAAGCCGAGCTGACCCGGCCACTGGGTCTTGGCCCATGCGAAATAGTCCAGGTACTGGGGATCGCCCTGACCATAGACGATCAGCTGCACGCCCATCTCCATCAGGCGGGGCAGGATCTCCTTGATCAGCTCGATGCCCTTCTGCTCGACCAGGCGGGCGACGGACACCAGCAGGGGCGCCTCGGCCTCCTTGGCCAGACCGAACTTCTCCTGAATGCTGGCCTTGCAGACAGCCTTGCCGGACATATCCTGGACAGAGAAGGGAGCGGCGATGCGCTTGTCCAGCATGGGATCATAGTGATCCATGTCAATGCCGTTCAGAATGCCGCGCAGCTTGTTCTGAACCATGTCCACGACGCCCTGGAGGCCCTGGGCGAAGTAGGGGAAGTGCAGCTCGCGGGCATAGGTGGCGGACACGGTGGACACCGCGTTGGCCATCATCATGGCGCCCTTCATGAAGTTGATGTCATGACGGCCCTCGAACTCATAGGCCAGGCCGCCCTCATACCAGCCGGCGGGCAGAGCGAAGGTGGATTCCAGATCGGAGATGCCGAACTGGCCCTGATAGGCGATATTATGGATGGTGTAAACGGACTTGATGCCCTGCAGCTCATGACGCCAGGCCTGGTCATTCTTGAGGTAGATGACGGCGGGAGCGGTTTCCCAGTCGTTGCAGTGCAGCACGTCGGGGAGGAAATCCAGCTTGTCAAGCAGTTCAATGATCGCGCGGGAGAAGAACGCGAAGCGCAGCTTGTCGTCATCATAGCCGTAGAGACGATCACGATCAAAGAAATCGTCGTTCTCCACGAACCAGGTGGTCACGCCGGCACGGTCGCCGCGCCACACGCCGCAGTACAGCCTGCGCCAGCCCAGCTCCACCGTGATCTCCTTCACGAATTCGATCTGATCGCCGAAGCGGTCGCGGACGCAGCGGTACAGGGGCGTGATAATCGCCAGCTGATGGCCAGCCTCCTGCAGGGCCGGCGGCAGAGAGAATGCCACGTCGGCCAGACCGCCGGATTTACTGAAAGGAGCGCATTCGCTGGTAGCAAAAAGAATTTTCATATCCCGTTTTCCTCCAACCATTGTCGATATTATTGCGCTGATAACGCCGCAATCGTACCGCTGCCGCGGCACATTCCGGTTTTGGTCTATTTTATCATATTTTTCTACAAAAATCTACTGAAAACAGAAGAAATACTGTTTTTATTGAGAACAGATCGGCAAAAAGGACCGCAAGCGCAGGCCGCGGTCCTTCCACTTAGCGAAGCATATATTTTTTCATGAAATCTGCCGGGACATAGACGCAGAGCTGCTTCTCGCCGGAACGGGAGGCGTGATAGCGATATTCGCCCAGCGCGGTGATGATCTCCTCGTCAAATTCGTCCTGATCGGTCACGACCAGCGGCATCAGAATCTCGCCGTTGGGACTGACTGCGTAGACAGAAGTCCCGTCGCCGGACAAGAGAATGTTGCCGCCGGAAATGAAGGTGCCCGGCATCATCGACAGGGGACCGCCGGAAAGGATCTTGCAGCTGACAACACCGCCGCTGATGCGCGTGGCGCCGTCGCCGGTGCGGTTGCCCAGGCCGCAGGCACGGGCGCCTTCCATATAGATGCTGATATTCTCGGCGCGGCAATCCACATCCACTGCGCCGCTGATCGAGCCGATACAGACAGCGTTTGCGCCGAGCATTGAGAAGCGGGACTCAGGGCCGGAGATCGCGACCGTGCCGCTGCCGCTGTTCAGAATGCCGACACAAGCGATCCGTTCGCCCTCCACGGCCATATCCAGCGTGCCTTGGCTGATCGCATTCACTGTGCCGCTCAGCGCGCCGATACCGACGGCTTCGTTGCCTACAACCTTCATCTTGATCTGCGCGTCCGGGCCGACGACCACCGATGCGGTTCCGTCTACGCAGCCGACGGCCACTGTGTGAATACCCTTGGCCTCAAAGGTCAGAGCGCCTCTTAGCAGCTCAATGGGCTCGTCATAATCCTTGAAGCCGCCGCCGATACAGATGGAGGTCTCACTTTCGGCCTGAACGCGCAGCTTGCCGTCCATGTCGATGCAGATCTTGCCGAAGCTCTCGTCCGGACCGCCGCCCAGGACGGTGCCCTTCTTCTGGATGCTGCTGATGTCCATGCTGCCGGCGCCAATCATGTGCAGGGATGCGCTTTGCGGAATGCGAATGCCCTCTTGCTCGAAGCGGTTTTCTCCGCGTACCTCCAGCGTCACCCGGCTGTTGTCACTGAGGGTGATGGCGGGCGCGTTGGCGCTGATGCAGACGTCCTCCAGGATCAGATGGCAGTCAGCGTCCGCAGCGACTGAGATGGGCATATCAATGGTATGTCCGCGCTTGCCCACCAGCTTGTACTTGCCGCCGTCCGTCTGGATGGAGGTGTACTTCTCCACGGCAAGGCGCAGCAGATCGAGCTGCTCCCCATTTCTGGCGCGATAGACCTTGCGGTCACTGCCGAAGCGGGAGAAGCGCAGTGTTTCCTCAATAATAAAGTGCTGGATTTTTTCGGGGATGCTGGGGATGACCACGTCTGACGGGCGGGCCAGATAATAACCCTGGACAAGATCGACGCCCAGCTCAATCACTTTGCTCAGCTCTTCGCGGGTCTCAACCCCCTCGGCCAGCACCAGAATCCCGTTCATCTTGGCAAACTCCACCGTGCTGCGGATGAACAGCTGCTTGTTGGAATCGCGGTGGACGTTCGAGATGAGATACCGGTCGATCTTGATGACCTGCGGCTGATAGCGCAGCAGATTCACAATGTTGGAGAAACCGGTGCCATAGTCGTCGATGGCCAGCTGACAGGTACTGCCGTCGCCTTCGAGACGGCGGATCTGCATCAATTCTGCATCGTCGGTGTTGCTCATCTCCGTGATTTCGATGGTGCAGTTGGAGAACAGATGACTGTAGCGGTTGGTCAGCTCCCTGCGGTCCTCCTCGTTGAGGAAATGGCCGGGGATTGTGTTGATATACACGCGCTTGGAATCAAACAGCTCGCGGTGCGCGTCCACAAATTCCAGCACGTTGAACAGCGTCGCACGCTCGATATCGTACAGGCGGCGTTCGCGTGCTGCGATGTCCAGCACCTGCATCGGCATCATGTTGATCGGCTCCAGCGTGCGCATCAGCGCTTCATATGCGCAGATCTCGCCCGTATGCGCGTCGACGATGGGCTGGAAGAAATAATGGAACAGATTCTGCTTCAGGAGTACCTCCAGCATCTGGCTGGCGTCCACCTGCGGCGCGGATTCCTCATGCGCGGCAGACATGCTCTGCTTCATCTGGTTCAGGTACATCTCGCCGTTAGCGGCCTTGATGAAGCTCATCAGGTTGTTTTCCCAGTCCGGACGGGAGAGTACGCAGCCGCAGTGAACCTCGGCGGCCTGACGATCCGGATGACTGCTGTTCAGCGCTTCGATCTGCGAGAAGAAGGACTGCGTGGCGCTGTTGATGACGCTGCTGATTTCCTCGGTGGAATCGGCCAGATTGATGACCACAAAATCGCTCTCGGAAATGCGGGCGATCAAAGACGGGGCGGGATTGGCCTTGCGGAGTGCTTCGGCGACGCTCATTACCATCTGCTCCATGCATTCCAGACCGTAATCCTCCAGCATCTTCTGATAACGATAGATCACATAGACGGAGACGGCAATATTCTTTCTGGACAAATCCTCATAATGGTCGTTGACATGCTGACTGAGGCCATGCAGATTCATCAGGCCTGTCAGCGAATCGCCGGCCTGGACCAGCATGAGGCGCTCAATGGTGTGGGCGTGATGCAGTCGGCTGTCGATCACGCTGAATGCCAGGTTCATAATGCGGCACAGACGATAGATCTTGTGCGCCATGGCCTGGATGTCCTTGACGCGCACGGCATAGCAGCCGCAGGTGCTTTTTCCAACATAGACCGATTGGAAAATGATCAGCTCGCCTTCCTCGGCGGTCGCTTCCATCCGCCGGATCACCTGATCCAGCGGAACGAAGGAGGAAGCATGACTGTCCTCGTCAGGTTTGCCCGGCGACACGGCGTACATCTGCTCGGAGAAGGGCGCCGATGGCGGATTGGACATGGCTCTGGTCCGAATATCCGGGTCGGAATTGAGGAACAGGGTCGAGTTGTGCAGAAGGACACGCTGAATCGTCTGGCGATTCAGACCCTGCTCATCGTCGATCATCAGACGGTCCGCCCAGGTATAGAGATAATCCTCGTGGTGATATGCCTCGGTCATTTGCTGGAAGGAACGCTCTGCTTCCGCGCGGTAGCCGGAGGAGACGGTATCCTTGCAGCCGCAGGACTCAGAGAGGGAGAAAGCATAATGCTCCGCCGCGTCGTAAGGTCCGGTCTCGCCGGCGAGGACGCGCTCGATCATGCGGTAGATCTCAGAGGCGGCGCCGTCCACGTCAGGACCGCAGGTGGTCAATTGCGGGGTATGCAGCATCATGCTGGGCAGGCCGTCAAAACCGGTGACCACCACATCCTCTGGAACGCGGTACCCATGGCGGGCGAGCTGATCGCAGGCAGCCGCGGCCATCACGTCATTGGCGCAGATCAGCGTATCCGGCACATCGTCCGCTGCGGCCCAGGCGTTGATCGTTGCGATCACCGGGTCAGGCCAGTCGTCGCAATAGACGATCATGTGATCGTCGATGGGGCGGTCAAAGCGCTTCATCACCTGCCGGAACAGCTGCAAACGCTTTTCAGTGTGGGCTTTTCCCTTGGTACCGGCAATGTAGCGGAGTTTTTTCGGGTTGTGCTCGGTCAGTACATGGCAGATAAGCTGCTCAAAGACGTCATCGTACTCGCTGCGGATGGAGAAGCAGCCATCGTAGGAACCATAGAGGACGATGACCGGTACGTTGTGCTTGTGCGCCTCCGCGATCAGGCCGAGGATGAGCTTTTTGTCGTGGAAGCAGTCGTCGCGAATGATCAGCGCGTCGAGCTGCTGGAAATCAATCAGCCGATAGACCGACGAAGCGCCCGTTTCGTAATCATTTCCATAGAAGAAATCGAGGAAGCTGTTGAACACCAGCAGCCGCGCGTGATGCTCCCCGGCCTGCTGGGCCATGGCATGCAAAAACTGCCGACAGGACTCATCCTGCAGCTTTGTCAGGCAAATGCCGATCCGTTTCCATTCATGATCCATATAAACTTCCCCCACAGCGAAACGTCGCTTTTGTTTGGTTCTTCACGGAAAGTTAGGCTATGATGGACAAAAACCTGACAAGAAGGAA
>R21__coassemble_236_pt1 | contig 47065 bp, 39 predicted proteins | sample R21__metabat2_low_PE_059 | metagenome-assembled genome bin R21
ATAATGGCGGGCTGAGCCTCATTGGCTCCCAGACGATGGTCGTTGCCTGCAGGGGGCACGGAGACGCGCAGCAGATCCTGATTCTCGTCCACGGCCTTGATCACGGCAGTCAGGAAAAGCAGGAACTGAGCAGAATCGTAGGGAGAATCACCGGGGTCCAGCAGGTTGTAGCCGGTGTTAGTGGACATGGACCAGTTGTTGTGCTTGCCGGAGCCGTTCACACCTGCGAAGGGCTTCTCGGCCAGCAGGCACACCAGGCCATGACGTTCAGCAACCTTCTTCATCATTTCCATGGTCAGCTGGTTGTGATCAGCGGCCACGTTGCTGATGGAGAAGATAGGAGCCATCTCATGCTGCGCGGGGGCGACCTCGTTGTGCTCGGTCTTGGCCAGCACGCCCAGCTTCCACAGCTCCTCGTTCAGCTCGGTCATGAAGGCCTGCACACGGGGCTTGATGGCGCCGAAATAATGATCCTCCAGCTCCTGGCCCTTGGGCGGCTTGGCGCCGAACAGGGTGCGGCCGGTGAACATCAGGTCGGGACGCTGCTCCCAGAGCTTCTTGTCAACCAGGAAATACTCCTGCTCAGGGCCGACAGTGGAGGTGACGCGGGTGGCGTCACGGCCGAACAGCTTCAACACGCGCACGGCCTGCTTGGACAGGGCTTCCATGGAGCGCAGCAGGGGGGTCTTCTGGTCCAGCGCCTCGCCGGTGTAGGAGCAGAAGGCGGTGGGAATGCACAGCACGCCATCCTTGATGAAAGCATAGCTGGTGGGGTCCCAGGCGGTATAGCCGCGGGCCTCGAAAGTGGAACGCAGACCGCCGGAGGGGAAGGAGGAGGCGTCCGGCTCGCCGCGAACCAGCTCTTTGCCGCTGAAGGACTGGATCATTGCGCCGCCATCCTTGGGCGTGATGAAGCTGTCGTGCTTCTCGGCAGTGATGCCGGTCATGGGCTGGAACCAGTGCGTATAGTGGGTGACGCCCTTGCTGATTGCCCAATCCTTCATGGCATGCGCCACGACGCCGGCAATAGCGGGGTCCAGATGACGGCCCTCGTCGATGGTTTTCTTGAGCGCCTTGTAGGTATCCTTAGGCAGGTGCTGCTGCATGACGGCATCATTGAATACATTGCTGCCAAACAGTTCTTCGAGTGTTGCCATACAGGGTTCCTCCTTCTTGCGAATAGCAGATGATTTCGGCAGTTGGGTGGCAGGGACTCCTCGTATAATGAGAAAAGGATGCCGCAGGAGAGCCTCCCACAGCATCCTTGCTGCCATGGGCTGATTATAGACCTCCGATGCGGTCTTGTCAAGCAAAAAATGCAAATTTTCAAGCAAAACAAGAAAAATGTTCGGATAACCAAAAGACTGATAGAATATATGGCCGCCAACGGGCCAAACGCTACATGTACAGATTTTAACTGGGAATAGTGGACACTTCTGCTGCATAGAAATGTTTCGCGGGCAAACAGGCGAAGTGCAGAAAAATAAAAAAATAGTTCGGAAAATGCAGAATAGTGTCTCATATGATACTTGACAAATCTTTCTATTGCGCCTATTGTTATGTATGTATCGGTTTACTATTTTCCGTTTTCTGCAAATGGTCCCGGAGGAAATACAAAATGAGTTTTTCTGTAAACCCCTGGAAGGTTGTCGAGCATGGGTGGAACCCCGACCGCATGCTCTATGGCGAAAGCCTGACTTCGCTGGGGAATGGATATATGGGGCTTCGCGGCAGCTTTGAGGAGGATTATTCCGGCAAGAGCAGCCGCGGCATTTATCTGGGCGGTGTGTGGTATCCGGACAAGACGCGCGTGGCCTGGTGGAAAACCGGCTATCCGCGCTATTATGGCCGTCAGCTGAACATTGTCAATCTGCTGGGCGTCCATGTGACCATCGACGGCACCGTGCTGGATCTGAATCGAATGACGGTGTGGGATTATGTGCGCGAGGTCGATATGCGTACCGGCGTTTATCACCGCATGGCGATGGTTGAAACGGACAAGGGCAGCATGAAGCTGGAAACGTGGCGCTTCGTGTCCCTGGCGCGCAAGGAACTGCTGGCCATCCGGTATACGATCACGCCATCCTTTGACGCCAAGATCGGCCTGATGCCGTATCTGGACGGCGATGTCCGCAACGAGGACGCCAATTATGACGAGAAATTCTGGGATCTGCTGGATGGCAAGGCTGAGGGCGGCAAGGGCTATGTGACGGTCAAGACGCGTCCGAATCCCTTTGGCATCCCGCGTTTTGCGGTGTCTGCCGCGCAGGCCTGCCGCGTGGAGCCGCTGGGACTTCAGGATGAAACACAGAAGCCCGGCTATTGCTCATCCCGCTTTGTGGGCGACGTCCGCGCGGATGAAACTGTCACCATGGACAAATTCTGCCTGGTGTATACCAGCCGCGATCACCGTGAGTCCGAATTGAACGAGCTGGCAGCGAATGCCGCGCAGGAGGTCTATGAACAGGGCTGGGATGCCGCGCTGCGTGAGCATGAGGCGCTGTGGGAGGACATCTGGCGCCGCGCAGACGTGCAGATTGACGGCGACGACGGCGCACAGCAGGGGATTCGCTTCAATATCTTCCATTTGAGCAGCACCTATTCCGGCATGGACGAACGGCTGAACATCGCGCCAAAGGGCTTCACCGGCGAACGCTACGGCGGCGCCACCTATTGGGACACCGAGGCGTTCTGCTTCCCCATGTTCATGGCGGTGGCGGGGCAGAAGCATGCGCGGCAGCTGCTGATGTACCGCTATCATCAGCTGGAAAACGCCTATGAAAATGCACGGGATATGGGGCTGGAGGGCGCACTGTTCCCGATGGTGACCTACACGGGCCGCGAGTGCCACAACGAGTGGGAAATCACCTTCGAGGAGATCCACCGCAATGCGGCGATGGTGTATGCCATCTATGGGTACACGCTCTACACGGGCGACCGGTCGTATGTGCTGCACGAGGGCTTTGAGGTGCTGCTGGGCATTGCCCGCTTCTGGGCGGGACGTGCGCAGTTCAACGAGCGCACCGGCATGTACATGCTGCTGGGTGTGACGGGTCCCAATGAATATGAGAACAATGTCAACAACAACTGGTATACCAACCGCATGGCGGTGTGGTGCCTGAACTACTTCTTCGAGATTTTGGAGGAAGTGGGCGAGGAGCTTGCCGAGACCAAGTATGGTCTGCGTCCGGAGGAAACGGTACGTATGCGTGCCGTGATGGAGAACATGTACTTCCCGCCGATCGACCGCCGCTATGGTGTGTTTGAACAGCAGGACGGCTATTTTGACAAGATCCTGGCGCCTGCCTCCGAGATCCCGGCGGATGAGCGGCCCATCGACAAGCACTGGAGCTGGGACCGTGTGCTGCGCTCCTGTTATATCAAGCAGGCGGACGTATTGATGGGCATGTATTTCCTGGACGGCGAGTACAGCCGCGACGTCGTGCGGCGCAACTTCGATTTCTATGAGCCGATGACGGTGCATGAGAGCAGCCTGTCGCCGAGCATCCACAGCGTTTTGGCGGCGCGTCTGGGCTATTATGACAAGGCCGTCGAGCTGTACAAGCGCACGGCCCGCAACGACCTTGAGGACATCAACCACCGCACGGAGCAGGGCCTGCATATCACCAGCATGCCCGGAAGCTGGCTGGCGATCGCCCAGGGATTTGCCGGAATGCGCGTGACGGATCTGCTGTCGTTTTCGCCGTTCCTGCCCGACTGCTGGACAGGCTATTCGTTCCGCTTCACCTTCCGCGACCGGTTCATTGAGCTGGCGGTACGCGATGGCCGCGTCAAGATCACGCTGCTGTCCGGCGCACCGGTGGAGGTGCGTCTGTATGGGCGCAGATATCTGGTGAAAACGGAAAGATCAGTGGCGCTTCGCGGCTGAAACAGGATGTCAAAAGACGTTGGATGAGGGAACGGGTGAGACCGCTGTGGGCGGCGCTGCTTGCTGTTCAACGACATTTGGAAAAGGAAGCCGGCCTTTCTGAAAAAGAAGGGCCGGTTTTTCGTGCGAATCTTTCATATACTATAGTCAGAACCTCGAAAATGTGGTATAATGTACCATCCCATCATTTTGTCTATCGTGATGCGGGAGGAATGAAGTTATGTACGAACCGAAGATCAAAAATCCGCAGACGGATCTGCTGATGAAGGCCATCCTTTCCCTGGAAACAGAGGAGGAGGCGTACCGCTTTTTTGAGGATATCTGCACCATCGCCGAGGTGAAGAGCATGGCTCAGCGTCTGGAGGTGGCGATCATGCTGCGCCAGAAGGTGACTTATCAGGAGATCGCCAAGCGCACCGGCGCGTCCACGGCGACCATCAGCCGCGTCAACCGTGCGCTCACTTATGGAGCGGATGGCTACAACCATGTTCTGGACGTGATGCTGAATGAAACCGAAGAATGACCTGCGAGTCTCAGAAAGATTGAGGTAACGATATGGATTTGAGTATGCTCAACCCCGAACAGCGCAAGGCGGCTGAGACCCTGGAAGGCCCGGTGCTGATCCTGGCAGGCGCCGGCAGCGGCAAGACCCGTGCGCTGACGTGCCGCGTGGCCAACCTGATGGACCACGGCGTGCCTGCATGGAACATTCTGGCCCTGACCTTCACCAACAAGGCAGCGCGTGAAATGAAGGAACGCATTGAGCAGCTGGTGGGTGCGGAAAAGGCGGAGGACGCCTGGATCTCCACATTCCACTCCACGTGTGCGCGGATTTTGCGCCGCGATATTGAAAAGCTGGGCTATAGCCGTTCCTTTGTGATTTATGACGACGACGACCAGAACGCGGTGCTCAAGGAGATCCTCAAACGCCTGGACTTTGACGAAAAGATGCTGCCGCCCCGCGAGCTCAAGAGCAAGATCAGCGACGCCAAGAACAAGCTGATGGGCGCCGACGAGTGGTTCCAGCAGTCGGAGCGTGATTTCCGCGCACAGATGATCCACAGTGTCTTTGTCGAATATGAGAACCGCCTGCGCACGCTGAACGCGCTGGATTTTGACGATCTGCTGGTCAAGACGCTCGAACTGCTGGCGGAGCATCCGCCGGTGCTGGAAAGCTATCGCCGCCGCTTCCGGTATGTGATGGTGGACGAGTATCAGGACACCAACTATGCCCAGTATATGCTGGTCAAGCTGCTCACCGACGAAAGCCGCAACCTGTGCGTCGTCGGCGATGACGACCAGTCTATTTACGGCTGGCGCGGCGCTGATATCCGCAATATCCTGGACTTTGAAAAGGACTACCCCGACGCGACCGTCATCAAGCTGGAACAGAATTATCGCTCCACGGCCAACATCCTAGACGCTGCCAATCAGGTGATCGCGCATAACACGGGCCGCAAGGAAAAGAAGCTCTGGACCAATGTGGGCGAGGGCGAGACGATCAAGCTGTACTGCGGCGGCGACGAGCGCGAGGAAGCTGCCTGGGTGGCTGACCGCATCAAGAACCTGCATGGCTCCCGCCTGGCCGAGCCCTTCGGCAGCATGGCCATTCTGTACCGCACCAACGCGCAGAGCCGCGTGATCGAAGGTATGCTCATGCGCTCCGGCATTCCGTACAAGGTGTTCGGCGGCCAGAAGTTCTATGACCGCAAGGAAGTGCGCGACATCATTGCGTATCTGCGCGTGGTCCTGAATCCTGCGGACGACCTGTCGCTGCGCCGCATCATCAACGTGCCCAAGCGTGCCATCGGCGACAGTACCGTGCAGGAGCTGGCCAACCATGCCCGCGACAATGACATGCCGCTGTATTCCGCATTGAGCGACCTGCCGGACAGCCTGTCCAGCCGCCCGCGCAAGTGCGTCAGTGATTTCTTCGCGCTGATGACGCTGCTGTGTGCGCTGAAGGAAACCATGCCGCTGGTGGAGTTTGTGCAGGAGATGATCGACCGTACCGGCCTGCGTGCCCAGTACGAGCAGGAGGATACGGACGAAGCCAGATCCCACATCGAGAACATCGACGAGTTCATGGGTTCTGTCACCGAGTTTGCCCGCGCCATGCCAGAGGCCACCCTGGAGGATTTCCTCGAAAACGTGGCGCTGGTCACCGACCTGGACAATTCCTCTGACGAGCGCGGCTATGTGACGCTGATGACGCTGCACTCCGCCAAGGGCCTGGAGTTCCCGGATGTGTTTATCACGGGTCTGGAGGAAGGCATCTTCCCGTCAGGCCGCAGCTTGATGGACGATGTGCGCATGGAGGAGGAGCGCCGCCTGGCCTACGTGGGCATCACCCGCGCCCGCAAGCGCCTGTTCCTGTCCCGTGCCAACCAGCGAGCCATCTATAACCAGATCAACCATAATGCGCCCAGCCGCTTCCTGGACGAGATCCCGTCCCGCCTGATGGAGGACGACTGGGCTGAGATCAAGGAGCGTGCCTCCCGCAATGCGCCGCAGCCTGTCCGCCCTGCCCGCGGCTATGTCCGTGTGCAGCAACCCGGACAGATGATCAAGGCGGGCAGCTCGCTGAATATTCCCGGCGTGCAGCGTGGCTTTGCGCCGTCGCCTGCCCGCAGTCTGGCCTCCGGTGCCATGCAGAAGCTGTTCAAAACTGGCGACCGCGTGATGCATGCCAAGTTTGGCGAGGGCAAGGTTGTCGCATTGAAGGGGAGCGGCGCTGAGACTCGCATCGAGATTCAGTTTACGGCCTATGGCGTGAAGGAATTTTCTCTGTCCATTGCCCCCATTGTCAAGCTGGAGGATGAATGATGACTGACCAGATCGCACACATGCAGGCCCTGGTGAAGCGCCTGAACGAGACGGCCTACGCCTACTATGTGCTGGACAACCCGATGATCTCCGACAAGGAATGGGATGCGCTCTACAACGAGCTGATCGCCATGGAGAAGGAGACGGGCACGGTGCTGGCCGATTCGCCCACGCACCGCGTCGGCGGCGAGCCGCTGACAGGCTTTGAGCAGCACACGCACATCACGCGCCTGTGGAGCATGGACAAGGTCCAGTCCATTGGCGAGCTGGAAGCGTGGATCGACCGCACGGAGCGCCTGCTGGGCCAGACGGAGCTGCAATACTTTGTCGAGTACAAGTTTGACGGCCTGACGCTGAATCTGACCTATCGCGACGGTCATTTGGTTCAGGCCGCGACCCGCGGCAACGGCACGGTGGGCGAGGCGATCCTGCCCCAGGCAAAGACGATCATGTCCGTGCCCATGACGATTCCATATCAGGGCGTGCTGGAGGTGCAGGGCGAGTGCATCATGCGCCTGTCGACGCTGGACAAGTACAACAAGACGGCGAAGGAGCCGCTCAAAAACGCCCGAAACGCCGCAGCCGGCGCCCTGCGCAATCTTGACCCGGCAGTGACCGCGTCGCGCCATCTGGACGCCTTCTTCTATCAGGTGGGCACCATTGAGAATCCGCCTTATCACAGCCAGCTGGAAATGCTGGACTTCCTGCGCCAAAACGGTTTCCAGGTCAGTCCGTATCTGGGCAGGCCCCACAATCGGACACAGATCATTGACTGCATCAAGGAGATCGAGGCGCAGCGTCCGACGCTGGACTGGCTGATCGACGGTGTGGTCATCAAGGTGGGCGATTTCCGGCTGCGTGAACAGATGGGCTTCACCGAAAAGTTCCCGCGCTGGGCAGTGGCCTACAAGTTCGAGGCCGAGGAAAGCACGACGATCCTGCGGAATGTCACCTGGGAGCTGGGCCGCACGGGCAAATTGACGCCCCTGGCGCACCTGGACCCCGTGGATTTCTACGGTGTGACCGTGCGCAAAGCAACGCTGAACAATTGGAGCGACATCCAGCGCAAGCAGGTGGCCATCGGCGCCCCGGTGTGGATTCGCCGCTCCAACGACGTGATCCCGGAAATCATGGGACGCGTGGGCGAGCCCGGCGAGGGCGAAACGCCCGTTGAGCGTCCGACGCGCTGTCCTTACTGCGGAAGTGAGCTGGTGGAGCGCGGTGCGCACATCTTCTGCATGAACCGCACCGACTGCATGCCGCAAGCCGTGCAGCGCATCAGCCATTTTGCGGGTCGTGAGGCCATGGACATTGACGGCCTGTCCGAAAAAACGGCTCAGCAGCTCTGCGAGCAGAAGGACGTCCACGATCCAGCAGACCTGTACCATCTGACCCGCGATGATTTTATGGAACTCGACGGCTTCAAGGACAAGAAAACGGACAATTTGATGGCAGCGCTGGAAAAGAGCAAGGACTGCCCGCTGGACGCGTTCCTGTTTGCCGTGGGCATCCCGAACGTGGGCCGTAAAACGGCCCGTGACCTGGCAAGCACCTTTGGTACGCTGGAAAAAGTGGAGCAGGCGACGGCTGAGCAGCTGGTGGCCATTCCTGATGTGGGCGACATCGTGGCTCAAAGCGTGGTCGAGTTCTTCTCCTTCAAGGAGAACATCGTGATGATCGACCGCCTGCTGGCTGCCGGCGTCAAGCCGCGCGAGGCAGCAGGCAAGGCAGACGGCGTCTTTACCGGTCAGAGCATCGTGGTGACCGGCACGCTGCCCACGCTGTCCCGCAAGGAGGCGGAAGAACTGATCCGCGCCAACGGCGGCACCGCGGCGGGCTCTGTCAGCAAAAAGACCGCGTTCGTCGTGGCTGGCGAAGCGGCCGGAAGCAAGCTGACCAAGGCGCAGAGCCTTGGCATTGAAGTGATTGATGAAGCGGAACTCCTGCGCCGCTGCGGCGTCAATGCCTGACGCTGCGGCGCATGGCGTGGGCAAAAGCGGCCTGTGCCGGCGTGATGGCCGGTGCAGGCTGCTGCGGCGTTGACGGCGTATGCTCCTGAGCGGGCGTCTGGGCAGTTGTCTCGTTGATCTGCGCCCGTTCGATCAACTGCTCGACCACTGATGACGGGATCTGCCCTGGCCGGTAACCAGGCAGCAGGAAGGTCACGAACTTGACCGTAAAGATGTCACAGACCTCATAGCGCAGGTTGATGTCGTCGTAGAGCACCATGAACTGGCTGCCCACCGCGTACAGCACGCCCTGCTTGGTCACCACGGTGTTGGTCCCAATCAGGAAATCGACGGTCACATAATTGCCGATATTCTGCTGCAGGATCTGCTGCATGCTGCCCTGAAACCCGACGGTATCGAAGTCCTGCTTCGGCGGTACCGAGAAATCCTCGTCAATCTTTATCTCTGACACAAGCACCCCTCCTTCAAACAAGTTCGTCCCATCCTATGAGATAAACCTGCTATCTATGCAGTAAAACCTCCGCAACAACCGACACGAAAAGTGCAGTCAACCCGGGCCGAGGGGACGTGTCCCCTGGCCGCCGGAGGCAAGACGACAAGAAAGAAGCGATTTGAATGGAACCTTACTGGAAGCGGACGTGGATCGATATTGATCTGGACAAGCTCAAGGCCAACTACCGCACGGCCTGCTCGCTGACGGAGAGCCTCATCACCTGCGTGATCAAGTCCAATGCCTATGGACATGGCGCGGTGCGCGTGGCGCAGGCGCTCCAGGAGGAAGGCTGCCGCAGCTTTGCGGTCAGCTGTGCCCGCGAGGCGATGGAGCTGCGCAAGAATGGCATCACCGGCGAGGTCTTTGTGATGGGCCTGTGCGAGGAAGCGTCGCTGCCGCGCCTGGTCCGTGAAAACGTGACGCTCACCGTGGTCAGCCTTGATGATTTGAAGGCCGTGGAGAGCGCTGCCGCGGCGCAGGATCAGACTGCCAAGGTCCAGATCAAGGTCAATACCGGCTTCCACCGTCTGGGCTTTGAATGCACCGAGGAGAATGCGAACAAGATCGCTGCGCTGCTGCCCGCTTTGCCGCATGTCGTGGCCGAGGGCCTGTTCACGCACCTGGGCCTCATCAGCACTGAGCGCGATGTGATGCAGCATGACAATCTCATGCAGATGCATGCCTGGCTCGCGGATCGCGGCGTACAGATCGACGATGTGCATATCTGCGACTCCATCGGTCTGGTGCGCTATCCTGATTGGCACCATAGCCGCTGCCGCGCGGGCGCCTTCCTGTTCGGCGTGCGCCCCTATCGCAGCGAGCATCTGCCCTTTGACGATTATGAGACGCTCACCTTCAATACCACCGTGGCACAGGTGCGCGACGTGGCGGCTGGTGAGGTCGTCGGCTATGGCGACGATATGATCTTCGACCATCCGATCCGCGTAGCGACGCTATGCGCTGGCTATGGCGACGGCTATCCGCGCTGCCTGTCCAACGGCAACGGCAAGGTCCTCATCCACGGCAAGCGCGCACAGGTGGTCGGTCTGGTCTGCATGGATCAGATGATGGTCGATGTGACCGACATTCCCGACTGCCAGCCCGGCGATACCGTGACGCTGCTGGGCGGCGGCATCGGTTATATGGAATACAGCAATTGGGTCCACAGCAATCGTAATGAATGCATCACTATTATGTCCCGCCGTCCTGTGCGCGTGTACCATGAGAATGGCCGCATCGTGACGGTGCTGGACAGCCTGCTGGACGAAAGGACGGATTATTGATGGCGACCATGGATTGGGAAAAAGAGCTGGCGGAAATTGTACCGCATATCATCGAGGTGCGCCATGACCTGCACCGCCACCCCGAACTGAGCGGACAGGAGGTGCGCACCAAGCAGCGCGTGATCGAGGAGCTGACTGCGCTGGGCAATATCGAGATCCACGAATTTGACGGCAGCAATGCGGTCATGGGCGTCCTCAAAAACGGCGAGGGCCGCTGCATCGCCATCCGCGCCGATATGGACGCGCTGCCCGTGAAGGAAGAAACCGGCTTGCCTTTTGCTTCGGAGAACGACGGTGTGATGCATGCCTGCGGGCATGATGTGCACGTGGCCTTTGCGCTGGGCTCTGCGTCCTGGTTCAGCAGAAATCTGGACAAGTGGCAGGGGACGATCAAGTGGCTGTTCGAGCCGCAGGAGGAGACGATCGGCGGCGGCAAGCTGATGACGGAGCAGGGCTGCATGAAGAACCCGACCGTCGACTGCGTGATCGGCCAGCATGTCAATCCCAGCTATGAGACGGGCATGTTCTTCTGCAAGAGCGGCTTTGTCAGCGGCTCCAGCGATGAGGTGGTGCTGACGGTGCGTGGCACCAACTGCCATGGCGCCTATCCGGAGCGCGGCGTGGACGCCATCCTGATCTCGGCGCAGATCATCACGGCGCTGCAAAGTCTGGTGAGCCGCACCATCTCGCCCTTCGATCCGGCGGTGCTGACCATCGGTACCATCAAGGGCGGCACGGCAAACAACATTGTTTGCGGCGAGGTGCATATGCGCGGCACCATGCGCACGCTGAGCGACGCGACCCGCCAAAAGCTCAAGCGCGAGATCCACAGCGTGGTGGAGGGCGTGGCCCAGTCCATGGGCGGCAGCGCTGAAGTGCAGCTGAACCCCGGCTATGGCGCGGTGTATAACCACGATGGCTATTACGCCAAAATCGAGGACTGCGCCCGCGAGATCCTGGGCGAGGACAAGATCGTGATCCGCTCTGCACCGAGCCTGGGTGTGGAGAGCTTCTGCTATTTCGTGTCCGAAACGCCCGGTGTGTATTATGACATCGGCACCGGCGTCAGCACGGCGCTGCATACGTCGACCTTCCTGGTGGATGAGAATGTGTTTGTGCCAGGCATCGCCATGCAGTGTGCGAGCGTACTGGCACTTCTGGAGGAATCATGATGAAGAAGCTGTTTTTGTCGGCGGACATTGAAGGAACCTGCGGCATTGCCGCATGGGACGAGACGGAGAATAAGTATCCGGGCTACGGCGCTTTTGCAGATCAAATGAGCCTGGAGGTTGGTGCGGCCTGCAACGGTTTGATGGATGGAGGAGCGGAGCAGGTGTTTGTCCGCGACGCCCATTCTTCGGCCCGCAATATCCGGCCTGCCTTGCTGCCGCAGCGCGCGGGGATCCAGATCTTCCGCGGCTGGGGACGTGATCCCTACGGCATGATGAGCGGCCTGGACGCCAGCTTTGACGGCGCATTGTTTACGGGCTATCACTCTGCCTGCGGTTGGGATGGCAGCCCGCTGAGCCACACGACCAACACGCGCAATTTCACCATTAAAGTGAATGGCGAGATCATGCCGGAGCTGATGTCCAACAGCTTCACGGCTGCTATGTTCGGCGTGCCGGTGCTGATGGTTACCGGCGACCGCATGCTCTGCGACTGGTTCCATGAGAAGGTACCTGCCGCGGTGACGGTGCCGGTCAGCTATGGCATTGGCAACGGCAGCGTGTCCATCATGCCCGGCGAGGCGGTGCGGCTGATCCGCGAGGGTGCGGAGAAGGCCATGAAGCTCGATCCCGCCGAGTGCATGTTCCCGATGCCCGATCATTTTGTGGTCGAGGTCTGCCACCGCGAGCATCAAAACGCCCGTGCTGCCAGCTGGTATCCCGGCGTGAAGCAGATCGACAGCCGCACGGTGGTTTTTGAGAGTGACAATTGGATGGACGTGCTGACGTTCTTCCATTTCTGCAATTGAGGTGAGTGAGATGATGACGATCCCGAAGCCGCTGCGTCCGGGAGATACGGTCGCGCTGGTGGGCGTGTCCGGCTGTCTGCATGTGGATGGCGTGCAGGAGCGGGTGATCCGCTGTGCCCAAAAACTGACGGACCTGGGCTTCCGTGTGAAGGTCGACCCGACCTGCGCAAAGCAGTTCGGTTATCTGTCTGGCACGGACGAGGAACGCGCAGCGGCGCTGAACCGCGCTTTCGCGGACGATGAGGTCGACGGCGTTTGGTGCATTAAGGGCGGCTATGGGTGCATCCGCATGCTGGAATATGTGGACTGGGAACTGATCAAGGCCCATCCCAAGCCCTTTATCGGCTTCAGCGACATCACAACGCTGCATCTGGCAATGCAGGAGAAGTGCGGTCTGGCCACGTTCCATGGCCCCATGCCCAATGGCGACGCCTTCCCAGGCGAAGGCGATTATGCCAAGAGCCTGCTGGGTGCCATTGCGGGTACGCCCGATGCGGAGTTGGCCAATCCCGACGGCAGCCCGCTCAAATGCCTGCGTCCCGGCGTGGCTGAGGGCCAGATCATCGGCGGCAACATGAGCCTGATGGCGGCCGCCACTGGCACGTCCAGCGATTTTGATACCACGGGCCGCATCGTTTTCATGGAGGAGATCGGCGAGCATACCTACGCCATCGACCGCATGCTGTGGCAGATGCTGACGGCGGGCAAGTTTGACCGCTGCGCCGGCATTGTGTTCGGCGCGTTCACCAACTGTACGAACGAGTATCCGGAAAGCGGCTTTGAGTTAGACGAGATCATTGCACAGTTCGTGGCGAAGGTACGCGTGCCGGTGCTGTGGGGCCTGCAGGCGGGGCATATCGGCAATTCGCTGACGGTGCCGCTGGGCCGCCGCTATCGCATGGACGCGGAGCAGGGGAGCATCACTCTCATCGACTGATCCCGCAAGGAGGTGCGTGAATGCTAACGAGACTTTCCAATTACGCGCAGATGATGAACCATGACCCTCTGGGGTTTGTGATCTATCTGATCAGCTTTGCGGTGGCGATCCTGACCAGCCTGATCCTGCATGAGTGTGCTCACGGCTATGTGGCGTACCTGTGCGGCGATCCGACGGCGAAGATGATGGGCCGACTGGACCTGCGCCCGTCACACCATCTGGACCCGGTGGGCACCATCTGCATGGTGCTGCTGGGCTTCGGCTGGGCCAAGCCGGTGCCGGTCAATCCGCGTTATTTCCGCAATTATCGCCGCGACGATTTTCTGGTATCCATCGCCGGTATCGTGACGAACTTTGTGCTGTTCCTTGTCTGCACGCTGCTCAGCGTAGGTGCGCTGTACAGCATGGTGGGCGGCGGCTTTGTGCTGAATGTCCGCTATACGGACGGCAGCAAAGAGCTTTTGCGGATGGCGGACCCATCCACCCGCGAGAGCATCTATTACCTGTTCATGGGCTATCTGCTGGATGGCTCGGCCACGTCGGAGCTGACCCGCTTCATGGTCACGCCGTGGCTTCAGCATGTGGTGCGGTTCCTGATGCTGATGAGCCAGATCAATATCTCGCTGGCGATCTTCAACTTCCTGCCGATCCCGCCGCTGGACGGCTATCATATTGTGAACGACCTGATCTTCAAGGGCCGCTTCCAGCTGAACCGGGACATGTTCCGCATTGCGCAGCTGGTGCTGCTGGCGCTGTGCTGGACGGGCGCACTCAGCGGTGTTCTGGGTACGTGTGTGAGAGGCGTCAGCGGTTTCTTCCTGCGGTTCTTCCTGGGCCTGATTCCTGCCTGATCCTGACCAAGCAGAGGTGCTTTCATGCCAATGACATTTCAGCTCAAAGACTTCGACGGCCCCCTCGACCTGCTGCTGACCCTCGTCAATAAGGCGCAGATCGAGATCAAGGACATCTTTGTCAGCGAGATCACCGATCAGTACATCGACTATGTGAACAATGCGGTCGACCTGGACATGGACGACGCCACCGAGTTTCTGGTAATGGTGGCCACGCTCCTGGAGATCAAGAGCCGCGCAATGCTGCCCCGCCCGCCGGCCCTGGAGGAGGGCGAGGAGGACCCGGAGGAAGCCTTGATCCGCCGCCTGGAGGAATACAAGCGTTTCCGGGAGTCCGCATCGACCATGAAGCAGTTTGAGCAGACAGCCCGCGACATGTTTGCCAAGCTGCCGGAGGAATATCCGCTGCCGCCGCAGGAGACGGAGCTGGTGGGCCTGACGCTGGAGGGCCTGACGCAGGCGTTCCTGCGCATCTGGGCGCGCAAGCCGGATAAGGGCGATAAGCCCGAAGTCAACCATTACGCGCCGCGTGACATCCATCGCGACGAGCACAGCGTGCAGGAATGTATGCTGACGCTGCTGCACGGCATCAAGAAGCATGGCCGCATGCGCTTTGAGGAGGCATTCAGCGACGCGCCCTCCAAGGAAGAAGTCGTGACGCTGTTCCTGGCGCTGCTGGAACTGCTCAAGCTGGGCCAGATGCACGCCGAGCAGGAGGGGACCTACGGCGAGATCGTGCTGCTGGCCGGACGCAGAGAGGACAACGAGGAGGAAAAGGCTCATGACTGAAATGAATCAGACGCCCGAAGCGGTGGTTGAGGAAACGCCGGCGGAGGAAGAACTGGTCGAGACTGGCGGCAACCTGAAGGGCCGCATTGAGGCGATCCTCTTTGTCGCAGGTGAATCTGTGCATGTGAACGACCTGGCCAATGCGCTTAAAGTGACGGTGCGGGAATTGGAGCACGCCTTGGATGAACTGCGCGACGAGTACGACTTTGCCCAGCGCGGCTTTCGGCTGCGTCGATTTGGCCATCAGGTGCAGCTGACCACCCGCGAGCTGTATTCTGCCGACGTGGTCCACCTGCTCCAGCCGGTGCAGAAGCAGAGCCTGAGCCAGGCTGTGATGGAGACGCTGGCGATCGTTGCATACAAGCAGCCGATTACCAAGGGCGAAATCGAGCTGATCCGCGGTGTCAAGTGCGACTACTCTATCCAGTCCCTTTCAGCGAAGCACATGATCGAGGAGGTGGGCCGCAAGGATGCCCTTGGCCGCCCGATCCTCTATGGCACGACCGACACCTTTTTGCAGCATTTCGGCATTTCGTCCCTGGATGAGCTCCCGCCGCTCCCTGAGCACGTTGAAGACGACGGTGACGACGCCGAACGCGGCGAACTGATCCCTTGATTGGCACATAAATTTAGAAGAAAAACAAGCTGAGAAAAAGAAGGCGAAGTTATTTTGTTGCTGTTGCCAGCTGACTTGCAGCAGAAACCGATTGCTCAAGGGTTAGCCCCCCTGAACAATCGGTTTTTGCATTTCAACCAAGTGCCATGGGCAGCGCGGCTGGGAAGAAAACAACGCCTCCATTCGTTTACAGTCCGACACGAAAAAAGTGTCGGAAAAATGTGAAAAAAGCGTACATAAATGACGATGGATGTAGTATAATAAAACTGGGTTCCTATGGACACGAAAGTGAGGAGAACTGCGTGACAGCGTTTTTTCAGACAGTGCGAACTGCCTTCTGGAATATTATTCACAGGCCGGGTCTGACCGACGTGATTGATATTGCGATTGTGGCAGTCATCATATACGAAGTGCTGATGCTGACGCGGCAGACGCGCGGCGGCGCAGTTCTCAAGGGTGTGGTGTTTTTCCTGCTGGCGACGGTCCTGAGTGATCTGCTGAAGTTCAACGCCCTGCATGCCCTGCTGAAAACGATCGCGGACAATGGCGTCCTGGCCCTGATCATCCTGTTCCAGCCTGAGCTCCGAAAGGCCCTCGAAACAGTTGGCCGCGGCACGCTGATGCGGGCCGGGCGCGGGGATGTGGTGGATGTGCGTGAACGAAACATCAACGAGATCATCACCTGCATGCAGGATCTGAGCCGTCGTCGCGTGGGCGCGTTGATCGTGTTTGAACGCAAGACCGGCTTGAAGGACATCATTGAGACAGGCACGATGATCGACGCGCAGATCTCGGCGCCGCTGCTTGAGAATATTTTCGAGCCGAATACCCCCTTGCATGACGGCGCAGTCATTATCCGCGGTGACCGTGTGATGGCCGGCGCGTGCATCCTGCCGCTGACAGAGAACCGCGGCGTGAGCCGTGATCTGGGTACGCGCCATCGCGCGTCTCTGGGCGTGAGCGAGTCCACGGACGCTGTGGTGCTGATCGTGTCCGAGGAAACGGGCATTATCTCCATGGCCCATGAAGGCAAGCTGACCCGCCACCTGGACGCCAAGTCCATGCGCGAGGTGCTGGACGGCGTCTTCGATCAGCCGCGTCATACGCTGCCTCACCTGTTCCATATCAGTAAAAAGCCGAAGGAGGATGCGCAATGACCAATAAGTCTCCTGCGCCCCGGGATCTCGGCAAGATCAAGGAGTATGTGCTTGCGCTGCTGGCCATTGCACAGCACAACTGGCCCTTCAAGCTGATGGCGCTGGTGCTGGCGATGTCCATGTGGGCAATGCTGAGCACCACGGACGAGAATCTGTTCCGTACCAAGGAAATGGATGCGACGATCTCCATCACCGGTACGGCGGATGCTGTTAAACGAAAGGGCTTTATCGTCACCAGCAACCTGAATGATCTGCCGACGATCAAGCTGCAGGCGGATGTCCCGCAGAATGAGTATGAGAATGCACAGGCCAGCGACTACAATGTGCAGATCAACCTGAACCACATCAGGAGCGCGGGTACGGTCGAGCTGGATGTGGTCGCCCTCAATTCCAAAACCTACGGCAACGTGCGGAGCGTCGAGCCCTCCACGGTGCAGCTGGAGGTGGAGGAATATGTGACCCGCTATCGTATCCCGGTGCAGGTTTATACGACGGGAGAAGCCCCGGAGGGGTTCTATGTCGGCAAAATGATCGTTGACCCGACCATGGTTTCAGTCAGCGGTCCGCGTTCCCAGGTGGCGGGCATTGTGCGCGCTGAGGCGGTCATTGACCTGTCGATGCTGCCGGCCATTGAAGGCACCATCACCAACGCGATCCCCTTCACGCTTGTCGACGCCAATGGCAACGCGGTGGAGAGCCGACTGCTGGAGGTCACGAGCGAGTCGGTGCTGCTGGACACGGTTTCGGTCCAACAAACGCTGTATCCGAGGAAAACACTGACGCTGTCGGACGTCGGTTTGGTGATCGGCACACCTGCGTCGGGCTATGAGATCAAGAATGTGACGATCTCGCCAAGCACAATCGTCGCGGCAGGCCCCAAAGAAACGCTGGACATGCTGGAGGAGCTCTACGCAGAGGTAGAGATCGACGTAACCGGCATGACCGAATCCATCAAGCGGTCCGTGCGCGTGCGCAGACCCACAGAACTGGCGTATCTGAGCCAGGAAACGGTGACGGTGGCGGTGGAGATCGGTGAAGCGATCAAGTCACGAACATTTGATCATGTGCCCGTTCTGGTGACAGGGATTGAAAGCGGCCTGCGATACATGATGTCGCCAACGACGGCCAGCGTGACGGTCGTTGGCCCGGAACTGTGGCTGAACGATCTTCGTGCGTCTGAGCTGACGCTGACGGTGGATGCTTCCGGGTTGGCGGCGGACAGCGTTGCCTATGCTCTGCCTGTGCTCTGCGAGCTGGACAATCCGGTGGAGGGCTGCTCGGTACAGAAGGTGTCGCCGGCGAAGATCGACGTGACACTTCGGGAAAAATAAGCCATGCCAGAGGCGCGCGGCGGCATGCTGCGCGCTTCTTTCATAACATTGTTTCCAGAAGGAAAGGAACATTGCAGTTTGAGTAGTTTTGTGAATGCGTTTATGAACACGCTCCTGGCCTGGGTGCGGGACGCGGCGGGCTGGCTGTGGGGAATCATGGCTGGCGAGGATGGCGGATTTGTCGCCTGGGTCGGACGGAATTGGATCGTGCTGACGGTGATGCTGTGTGCGATCTGCATGGCGGTGGATCTGGTCGTGCATATGTTCCGCTGGCGGCCGCATCTGGTGTGGGCCAGCTTTTTCCGGCGGATGAGACGGCACCATAATGATACAGCCCATCAGTCTGTCGGCGGTCGTGTGCGCCGGTGGGTCTATGCCGACGGGCAAACACGCACGGAGGCAGTGTCCGATGAGGACGAGCAGGACGTGCAGCCGCTGATGATCCCACTCGCTGTGGGAACAGCGGCGAACCAGCCTGAAGCGGATGAAGCAGCTGAGGAGACATGGACAGAAGAAGCGGAACAGTACGACGAAGCGGATCTGCCCATGGAGGAACAGCATCTCGAAGCGCCGCAGACGCGCAGGCGGCGCACAGCGCGAAAGACGACGGTCAGCCGCGTGCGCAGACTGGCCCAAAAGATGATCGAGCCTCCTGCAGAGCGGGATGCAATTCCGTCGCACTATGAGGCGCCGTCGGTGCCTGTGAACAAAGAGGACGCCTACCATAAGCCCTATATTCCGCCGCAGTGGAGGCAGCCCGGCGATACCGGTTCGAATGAGTGACGCAAGAAGGAGCGAGATTCCATGAGTGAATTACCGCGTGATTTTGTGGCATGGATGGGCAGACAGCTTGGCGACGAGCTGCCCGCCTTTTTGCATAGCTATGAGGAACCCTACCTGCGCGGACTGCGGCTGAATCCGCTGAAGGCAGCGGAAGGAGCGCGGATCGAGGGCATAGGCGAACCGATCCCGTGGGAGAAAAACGGTTATTATCTGTCGGTGGATTCGCAGGCGGGCGCAGTACCGCTGCATGAGGCGGGCGCGTATTATATCCAGGAGCCAAGCGCGATGCTCCCCGCGGCGGTTCTGGATGCGCAGCCCGGAGAGAATGTGCTTGATCTGTGTGCTGCGCCTGGCGGCAAGACCACGCAGCTGGCGGGGCGGATGCAGGGCGAGGGTCTGCTGGTGTGCAACGAGCCGGTGCTCAAACGTGCGCAGATCCTGTCCAGAAATGTGGAGCGAATGGGCGTGCCCAATGCGCTGGTGGTCAGCGCTATGCCGGATCAGTTGGCGGAAAAATGGCCGGAGGGCTTTGATGCGGTCCAGGTGGACGCGCCATGCTCTGGCGAGGGGATGTTCCGCCGTCATCCCGAAACGCGGGACGAATGGACGCTGGAAAGCCGTGATGGATGCGCGAAGCGTCAGGCGGAGATCCTCGACGCGTCGGCACGAATGGTGCGGCCCGGCGGACGACTGGTCTATTCTACTTGTACGCTGAATAATGTAGAAAATGAGGATGCGGTCGCCGCGTTTTGCGAGCGGCACCCGGACTTCTTCCTGGAAGCGTTTGAATTGCCCGGCGCCTCGGCACCCGGCGGTATGTTGACCTGCTATCCGCACCGGATGCGCGGCGAGGGGCAGTTTGTAGCCAAGCTGCGCAGATCGGGAGATGGAACGGCACGACTGCCGGTGGATGCGTCGCTGCCAAGCCCCGACAAGAATCAGACGAAGATCCTGTGCGAATTTGATCCAAAGGCCCCGACGCCCACCGGCGTGCTGGGGGATACGTTGGTGTATCTGCCTGGCTGTCCGGACGTGCGCGGTGTGAAGGTGCTGCGCTGTGGGTTGCATTTGGGAAGCGTGAAGGGCAAGATTTTCATGCCGGACCATGCCTGGGCCATGGCGATGAATGCGCCGAAGCTGCCCTGTGTGCCGCTGACGGAGGCCGAAGCGGCGCGGTATCAGGCGGGGGAGACGATCAATGTGCCCGAAGAGCTGAAAGGTTTTGTGCTGCCGACGCTTTGCGGCTTGACGCTGGGCTGGGGAAAAGTGACCGGCGGCGTGATGAAAAACCACTATCCCAAAGGTCTGCGCCGGTGATTCTTGACAAGCACAGGCGACTATGGTAAGATTGAAGCGTTACTTTGTTGATTGGTCAACGGAGCAAAAGACCAGCTCAAATGCGGAGGAAACCATGGAAAAGATTATCATCATGACAGACTCGGCCAGTGATATTTCGGCAGAGGATGAAAAGAGATACGATATTGCAGTCCTGCCCTTTATGATCGAGCTGGATGGCAAGAGCTATACAAGCCGCGTGGATTTTGACAACAATGGCTTTTATGAGCTGATGGCCGGAAGCAATGAGATCCCGAAGACCTCGCAGATCACGCCTTTTGAATTTCAGAAGGTGTTCCACAAGGCCGGACAGGACGGCGTGACCGATCTGATCCTGGTGCTGATCAACTCCAAGGGCAGCCAGACCTACGGCAACGCAAAGATGGCGGTGGACAGCTTCTTTGACGAGCATCCGCGCTACCAGGGTCAGCTCCGCATTACCATCATCGACGGCATTGGCTACAATGCGCTCTACGGCGCACCGGTGGTCGAAGCGGCGAAGATGCGCGAGGCTGGTAAGTCGGCCGATGAGATCATCGCCTATCTGACGGACATCATGCCCCGCCGTCAGATCTATTTCGGCATCTATACCTTGAAATATGCGGGTAAGTCGGGTCGCATTCCGTCGGCTGCTGCGTTTATTGGCGACAAGCTGAACCTGAAGCCGGTCATGAAGATCTGCGACAATGCGATCACCACCGCTGCCAAGACCCGCGGCGAGCGCAATCTGGTGGCCAAGGTGGCCGAGATGTCGCTGGCGGACATGGAGCCCGGCACGCCCTACGAGGTGATCTATGGCAATGATCCCTCATGCCGGGATGAGATGGCTCGCATCATGACCGAGAAGCTGGGCTATGCGCCTTCGGCTGCCTACCAGATCGGCGCGGCAGTGGCGGCCAATGCCGGCCCGAAGGTCTGCGGTGTGTCGTTTATCCGGAAGCACAAGTGATTTTAGGGGCAGTCTGATTATCGGACTGCTCTTTTTTCTGTGTGGGGTTTCGGAAACGGACCAAGTGTGATATGATACAGAGGCGGGCTGACTGCGGCCCGGCATCAGGATTGCAAATACGATTTGAACGATACGATCAACGGAGGAACAAGCGATGACAGGGATGAATTGGATCGACCAGGTCAGGCGGATGGGACGGACACACTGGCAGAATGATCGTCTGTGGCTGGCGTTTTCGGGCAGCGGGATTGGATTTGAGGTGACGGGCGCCTGCTGCAAAATCTGCCTGGCGGGCGATTCAACGTCTGTCGCGCCGGACGCGGACACGCACACGGCCCGCTACGCCCTCTATGTGGACGGCGAACGCGTGCTATCCGGCATGATGGACACGCCGGAGCGTGTGCTGACTGTCTTTGACGGCACAGAGGTACGCACAGCGCGGATTCTGCTGGTCAAGCTCAGCGAGAGTGCCATGTCCACACTGGCAGTGACCGGTATCGAGACAGACGGTACGGTGTCGCCGCTGCCGGAGCGTGCGCATCTGGTGGAGTTCGTGGGCGATTCGATCACCTGTGGTTATGGCGTGGATACCGACGCACCCGACCAGAAGTTCCACACCAACAATGAGGACGTGACCAAGGCGTATGCCTGGAAGGCGGCAGAGCTGCTGAACATCGACCGCAGCATGGTCTCGCTGAGCGGCTATGGCGTTTTGAGCGGCTGGACTGGCGATCCCAACACCCCCAGCCCGCAGCAGCTGATCCCGCTGTATTATGAGAAGGTGGGCTTCTCCTATGCCGTCAGCGGCGGCGAGCAGGTCCAGAATTGGAATTGGTCCTTCGCAGGGCGGGAGCCGGAGGTGATTGTGGTCAATCTGGGGACTAACGATGCCAGCTACACGGTGGACGACCCGGACAAGCAGGCGCAGTTCCGTGCACGGTATCAGGCGTTCCTCGCGCAGATTCGCCGGTGCAATGCGCATGCGCACATTCTGTGCGTGCTGGGCGTGATGGGCGATGTGCTCTATCCCAGCGTGGAGCAGGCTGCGGCGGCCTACACGGCGCAGACCGGCGACAAGAACATCAGCACCATGCATTTGGAGGCCATTCGTCCAGAATCGGAGGGCTACGTGGCTGATTATCATCCGACGGAAACCACCCACACCCGCATTGCGAAGGTGGTGGCGGCTCGTCTGGCGGAGCTTCTGGAAAAATAAATCGGCATCAAAAAGCCGGACTGCATTCATTGCGAAGCGGTCCGGCTTTTGTGATGATGGTTATTCCTTGCAGAAGGGACCGGCGACAGGAGCATCAGGACGCTTTTTGCCGAAGAAGTCGACGTCGAAAACGATGTCACTGCCGTCGGGGTTCTCAAAGCGCTCCTCAGGCTCGAAGGCCATGCCCAGGGTGTCGGAGCAGATCATCTTCGCATCCGGCAGATAGTCCAGGTAGTTGGACACAACGGCGGGCTTGCCGTTCACTTCCTTCAGCTCGATGGTGATCTCATGCTCGGTATCGACAGTATAATCCTCGTCGATGTCGGCGGGCTTGGCTCCGTTGAAGTACACATTGCCGCCCATCCAGACGGGGAGAGGCATGTAATAGCGGTCGCGGGACTGGGCTGCGCCCTCGCCGCAGTAGCCGTCAAAGTACGACTTCCACTCGTCCTCCTTCATGTAGCCGCTGTAGGTCAGGGTACCGGCAGTCATGTTGTCGTCCTCCCACTCGTTCTGGGCGTAATCGCGCACCAGTTCGAGCATTGCGGGGCGGACCTTCTGCTGGACAAAGACGTTGTTGTAGAAGCGGACGGCGCCATGCAGGATGGACATGCAGCCGGTGATCGCGGTGCGGTGGGGCAGGGGGATGGGCGTGTAGCGGGTGGAGTCGTACTTGATGGAGCCGTTCTTCACGCCGCGGCCCACCGCGCAGATGGAGCCGCCGAACAGATTGTGGACGAAGGCCACGCCCTGGGTGGGCAGCTTGACCGCACGCTCGGACAGCATGATGTTGTTGTCCACCAGGCAGGGACCGTGCGCGATCTCGATGAACAGGTCTTCGCCCAGACCCAGGCCCTCGCGGTTTTCGGGCTTGAGCATGTAGTCATAGGGCATGCAGTTGTCATGGAACAGGCAGCCGGTCACGCGGGTGCCCTGGGTCTGCCAGTCCAGCCAGATGCCGCGGGTGCAGTGGTGGAAATGGCAGTTGCGGATGATGACGTCAATGGCGGCGTGGAACTTGATGCCGCCGATCTCAGCGCCGGCCAGATTGCGCTTGTTGTTGATGTGGTGGATGTGGCAGTTCTCGATCACGGAGAACACACAGCCCAGGTTGCCTACAATGCCGGTCTGGCCGCAGTCGTGGATCTCACAGTTGCGAACCGTGTGGGAGCCGATGGTCTCCTTGCTCCAGCCGTCCAGCTGGGCAATCAGAGAGCAGTCGCGCTGGGTCTGAGCACCGTCCTTGTACTTATAGTGGGACCACTTGTTGTCGTTGCCTTGCTGGCGATACTTGCCCAGGGAAATGCCGGAGCACTTGGAGTGGGACACTTCGCAGTCCTCGATCACCCAGCCCTTGGACCAGTGCGGGCCGATCATGCCCTCCTGAAGCGCGGTGGGCGGAGCCCACTGGGTGGCGGCCTTGGTAACCACAAAGCCGGTCAGGGTGATGTAGTTCACGTGCTCCTGCGCCGGATAGAAGCAGTGCGGACGCACGGTGATCTCGACGCACTCCTCGTTGGGGTCTATGCCCTGGAAGTTGGCGTAGATGACGGTGGCGTCAGTAGCCTCGTCCTGGCAGGTGTACCAGGTGTGCTTGGTGAAGGCCATGTCCCAGGACCCGTCATAGAACTCGGGATTCAGCACCTGCTCCAGGGTGGGCTGCTCATAGAGGGATTTGTCGTTCAGGAACACATCGCCGGTGTGGGCGGGTACGCCTGCGTTCAGCCAGTCACCAAAGACCAGGGTGGTGTAGGGGTTGTAGGCAGCAAAATACGTGTTCGGGATGGTCAGCTTCCACACGTCGCCCATGAAGTGCTCCCAATTGTTGAAGCGCTCAGCGCCGGTGATGGTTGCGCCGCGGGACACGGCTGAGCGGTAAACGATGGGGGCGCGCTCGGTGCCCGCAAAAACGGGGCTGACGTCCTCACGGTAAACGCCGGGTGCTACCAGCACCTCGTCGCCGGGCATGGCGACCGCTGCGGCCTGGCTGATGGTCCGGAAGGGATGAAGCTCGCTGCCGTCGCCTGGGGTCGCGGCCTTGCAGTCAACATATCTGATCATTGTTTTTCCTCCTGCTTACGTTCAAAATGGGTTGCTTCAAGTTAGAAACTCTGTTTCATATTATAAGATTTTCGCGGAAAATGTCAATTCCCATCGGCCGGGCATGGGCAGGCATGAAACGCTCGCAGGCAGGATAAAGACGTACAGAAAATGAACATCGCATACATAGGAATACATATTGACAAAATAACAAAATCGTGATACTTTGATACGTGAAAGTGTCGAAACATCAAAGCAGCGAATTTCAACCGTTTGACGGTCAAATAGAAGGGAGAATCCGACATGCCCGTAATTGATTTTCTGGAGCGGAACGCGCACCGTCACCCCGACGAGGTGGCGCTGGTCGAACTGAACCCCAATCAGGCGGACCCGCACCGCAAGACCTGGAAGGAATATGACCTGATCGAATCCCAGCGCTTTATGCCCTATCGCCGCGAGATCACCTGGCGCGTTTTTGACGAGAAGGCCAACCGCTGCGCCAACATGCTCATCAACCTGGGCATCAAGAAGGGCGACAAGGTCGCTATCCTGATGTACAACTGCATCGAGTGGCTGCCGATCTACTTTGGCGTGCTGAAGGCCGGTGCGGTCGCCGTGCCCTTCAACTTCCGCTACGATGCGGAGGAGATCGCCTACTGCACCGAACTGGCCGACGTCAGCATTCTGATCTTCGGACCGGAGTTTATCGGCCGTTTGGAGCAGAATGCCGACCGTCTGTGCCGTGGTCGCATGCTGATCTTTGTGGGCGACAACTGCCCGCCCTTTGCCGAGAGCTATCACATGCTGGCAGCTGACTGCTCCAGCACTGTGCCGGATGTGTTTATCACCGATGACGATTATGGCGCCATCTATTTCTCCTCCGGCACCACGGGCTTCCCCAAGGCCATCCTGCACAAGCCCCGCAGTCTGACCCAGGCGGCCGAGATGGAGGCGCTCCATCACGCGACCAACAAGAACGACAATTTCTTGTGCATCCCGCCGCTGTACCACACCGGCGCAAAGTTCCATTGGATGGGCTCGCTGGTGAGCTGCAGCAAGGCCGTGCTGCTCAAGGGCGTCAGTCCTGAGATCATCCTGCGCACGGTGAGCGAGGAGCAGTGTACACTGGTGTGGCTGCTGGTGCCGTGGGCGCAGGACATTCTGGATGCCCTGGATCGCGGCGATCTGAAGCTGTCTGATTACAAGCTGGATCAGTGGCGCTTGATGCACATCGGTGCGCAGCCCGTGCCGCCGAGCCTGATCCGCCGCTGGAAGGAGTACTTCCCGCACCACGACTATGACACCAACTACGGTTTGTCCGAATCCACCGGTCCCGGCTGCGTTCATCTGGGTATGGAGAACATCCACAAGGTCGGCGCCATCGGCGTGCCCGGCTATCGCTGGCAGACCAAGATCATCGACGAGCAGGGCAACATCGTCAAGCAGGGCGATGGGGGCGATTTGTGCGTGATGGGCCCCGGCGTCATGGAGTGCTACTATAACAATCCCGAAGCGACCGCTGAGGTGCTGAAGGAAGGCTGGCTGCTGACCGGCGACATGGCCATGCAGGATGAGGATGGCTTCATCTTCCTGGTGGACCGCAAGAAGGACGTGATCGTGTCCGGCGGCGAAAACATCTACCCCGTGCAGATCGAGGACTTCCTGCGCAAGCATCCCAAGATCAAGGACGTGGCGGTGATCGGCTTGGCGGACAAGCGCCTGGGTGAAAAGACGGCGGCCATCGTCGAGGCGAAGGAAGGCATGGAGCTGACCCAGGAGGAGCTGGAAACCTTCTGCACGGAGATGCCGCGCTACAAGCGCCCGAAGGAATATATCTTCGCACCCGTGCCGCGCAACGCAACTGGCAAGATCGAGAAGCCGTTGCTGCGCAAGTGCTATGGCGCTGAAAACCTGGTGGCGCAGGAAAACAACAGCTGAGCCAAAGGAGAAATCTATGCCCAAGATCACAAAACGGGAACGGCTGACGGCGATGTATGAGGCGATCCTCAGCCTCTCTTCCGCTGAAGACTGCCAGCACTTTTTCGAGGACTTGTGCAGTCCGGCGGAGCTGTCCGCCATGGAACAGCGGTTCGCGGTGGCTGACTTATTGATGCAGGACAAGGTGTACACCGAAATCCTCAGCCGCACGAATGCCAGCACATCTACCATCAGCCGCGTGAAGCGTGTCCTGACCGACGGTACCGGCGCATTGCAGCAGGCCCTCGAACAGCGGCAGGCAGCACAACAGAACAACACGGAGGAAACGCATGAAAACTGAATTGATGCTTGGCAACAAGGCGATTGCCAGAGGCCTCTACGAGGCGGGCTGCAAGATCATCTCCAGTTATCCGGGTACCCCCAGCACGGAGATCACCGAGGAAGCCGCCGCTTATCCTGAAATCTACTGCGAGTGGGCGCCCAATGAGAAGGTTGCGCTGGAGGTGGCCCATGGCGCGAGCCTGGGTGGCCGCCGCACGGCCTGCGCCATGAAGCATGTGGGCCTGAACGTGGCTGCGGATCCGTTGTTCACGATCTCGTATCAGGGGCTGAACGCAGGTCTGGTCATTTGCGTGGCTGACGACCCCGGCATGCATTCTTCCCAGAACGAGCAGGACTCCCGCCACTATGCCAAGGCGGCCAAGGCGCCCATGCTGGAGCCCTCCGACAGCGAGGAATCACGCCTGTTCGCCAAAAAGGCCTACGAGATCTCTGAAAAGTTCAACACCCCGGTGTTCCTCAAAATGTGTACCCGCGTGGCGCACAGTCAGAGCGCGGTGCATCCCGAAGATCGTGTGGAGCCCACGCAGGTGCCCTATGTGAAGGACCCGACCAAGGTCATGATGACCGCCAACAGCCGCAACGCCCACGTTCGCGTGGAAAAGCGCACGCTGGATTTGATCGAGTGGGCGGAAAACTGCGAGCTGAACCGTGTCGAAATGGGCGAGGATACCAGCATCGGCATTATCACGTCCTCGACCTGTTATCAGTATGCCCGTGAGGTGTTCGGCGACAAGGCCAGCATCCTCAAGCTGGGTATGATCTGGCCCATGCCTGAAAAGCTGATCTGCGATTTTGCTGCAAAGGTCGATCGCCTGATCGTGCTGGAGGAACTGGACCCCTTCATCGAGGAGCACTGCAAGCAGCTGGGCCTCAAGGTGGAGGGCAAGAGCCTGTTCCCGATCTGCGGCGAGCTGAGCCCCAACCTGATCCGCAAGTGCATGGGCATGCCTGTGCCGGAGATGCTGTCCATCAGCGATGAGATCCCGGTGCGTCCGCCTGTCATGTGCGCTGGCTGCCCACATCGCGGCGTGTTCTATGCGTTGAAGAAGAACAAGTGCATGGTGTATGGCGACATTGGCTGCTACACGCTGGGCGCCATCGCGCCGCTGAACAGCATGGACCTGAACGTGTGTATGGGCGCCAGCTGCTCCGGTCTGCATGGCTTCAATCTGGCCATGGGCGAGGCAGGGGAGACGCATAGCGTGGGCGTCATCGGCGATTCGACCTTCATCCATTCCGGCATGACAGGCATCTGCGACATCGCCTACAACATGACCAACTCCACCATCATCATTCTGGACAACTCCATCACCGGCATGACCGGCCATCAGCAGAACCCCACCACAGGCAAGAATCTGCGCGGCGAGCCTGCGGGCAAGGTCAACCTGGAGGCGCTGTGCCATGCGCTGGGCTTCAACCGCGTGACGGTGGTTGATCCCTATGATCTGGCTGAAGTGGACCGCGTGCTGAAGGAGGAACTGGCGGCTCCGGAACCCTCCATCATCATCAGCCGTCGTCCTTGCGTCATGATCAAGGGCACCGTACACAAGCCCCCGATCGTGCCGAACATCGACAAGTGCATCGGCTGCAAGGCCTGCATGCAGATCGGCTGCCCGGCCATCTCCGTGCGCGACAAGAAGGTCCGCATCGACAACACGCTGTGCATCGGCTGCAAGGTCTGCACGCAGATGTGCCGCTTCGGCGCACTGGGTGAGTGAGGAGGAGCAGTATGCAGACAAAGAATATTATGATCGTGGGCGTCGGCGGCCAGGGCACGCTGTTGGCCAGCAAGCTGCTGGGCCATGTGCTGCTGAGTGCCGGGTATGACGTCAAGGTGTCCGAGGTACACGGCATGAGCCAGCGCGGCGGCAGCGTCGTGACCTATGTCCGCTATGGCGAGAAGGTCTATTCGCCGGTCATTGACCAGGGCGAGGCGGATCTCATCATCGCCTTTGAGCAGCTGGAGGCTGCCCGCTGGCTGAGCTACCTCAAGCCTAGCGGAACAATGATCGTGAATGTCCAGCAGATCGAGCCGATGCCGGTCATCACCGGCGCCAAGGCCTATCCCGAGAAGCTGGTGGACAAGATGCAATCTGCCGGTGCGGTCGTGCTGGCGAAGGATTTCCTGGCCCTGGCAGAGGAAGCAGGCACGGCCCGCTCGGTGAACGTGGCGATGATCGGCTGCCTGTCCCGCCAGCTGCCGGAAATTGAACCCGAGGCGTGGACACAGGCCATGGATGTGCTGGTCCCTGCCAAGTTCCGCGACCTCAACAAGAAGGCTTTCGCGCTGGGGTGCAATGCCTGACAGCGTAAAAGATAAGCATTTTCCCTAATTCCCCCAGGCCATGCTGCATGAGATGCTTGTGCGGTATGAACCCCAACAAATGAGGAGGAAGTAAAAATGGTATTCACAGTCGTTTCCCTGCTGGTCGTGTTCTTTGCGGTCATGATCGGCGTCGGTTTCTATTCGCGTCGTCATGCGACGGACGTGAATGGTTTCGTGCTGGGCAACCGCGGCGTTGGTCCTTGGCTGACCGCCTTCGCCTTTGGTACCAGCTATTTCAGCGCCGTCATCTTTGTAGGCTATGCCGGTCAGTTCGGCTGGCTGTTTGGTACTGCCGCTACCTGGGCAGGCCTGGGCAACGCCTTCATCGGCTCGCTGCTGGCCTGGAATGTCCTGGGTCGCCGCACCCGCATCATGACGCAGCACACGGATTCTAAGACGATGCCTGATTTCTTCGGCAAGCGCTTCGATTCCGTCAACCTCAAAATTGCTGCGTCCGCCATTGTCTTCGTGTTCCTGATTCCATACACTGCTTCGCTGTATAACGGCCTGAGCAGTCTGTTCAACATCGCCTTCAACATTCCTTACTGGGTCGTTATCGTGGTGATGGCTGTGCTGACCGGCGTCTACGTCATCTATGGCGGCTATATGGCGACGGCCATCAACGACTTCATCCAGGGTATCATCATGCTGGGCGGCATTGCGGCCGTCATCGGCGCGGTGATCAATTCCCAGGGCGGCCTGCTGGAGGCCATGCAGAAGCTGTCTGCGGTGGAAGCTCCCGGCTGGTCCGGCGGCGCTTTCTCCTCCATGTTCGGCCCGAACCCTGAGTTCCTGCTGTTCGTGGTCATCCTGACTTCCCTGGGCACCTGGGGTCTGCCTCAGATGGTCGGCAAGTTCTACTCCATCAAGAGTGAGAAGGACATCAGCAAGGGCACGATCATCTCCACCGTCTTTGCAATCATCGTTGCCGGCGGCTGCTACTTCCTGGGCGGCTTTGGCCGTCTGTATACGGAGAGTGAGTTCCTCAAGTGGAATGCCGCGCATACCGCGCCGCTGTTCGATACCGTCGTACCTGCCATGCTCCGCACCCTGCCCGACATCCTGATCGCTGTGGTCATCGTGCTGGTGCTCTCCGCCTCCATGTCCACCCTGTCCTCTCTGGTGCTGACATCCTCCTCCACGCTCACCCTTGACGTGATCAAGCCCCTGAGCAAGAAGGAGATCGACGACAAGAAGCAGGTCTTCATCATGCGGATCTTCATCGTGTTCTTCATTGCTGTCAGCGCCATCGTGGCCATCCTGAAGGACTCCTTCCCCGGCCTGACCTTCATCGCACAGATGATGGGCGTGTCCTGGGGTGCGCTGGCCGGTTCCTTCCTGGCTCCCTTCCTGTATGGTCTGTATTGGAAGAAGACCACCAAGGCGGCTGTCGTTGTCAGCTTTGTCTGGGGCTGCGCACTGGAGATCTTCCAGCTGTTCGTCTCCCTGGGCGCCGTCACGCTGCCTGCGACTGGTCTGATTCATTTCGTCTTCCAGAACTCCATCTATTCCGGCGCCATCGCTATGCTGGGCGGTCTTGTGATCGTGCCTCTGGTCAGCCTGGTGACGCCCAAGCTGGACAAGAAGATGGTCGACGATTGCTTCGCCTGCTACGAGAAGGAAACCAAGGTTCCCCAGAAGACCGCGCTGGGTGACTAATCCAGAATAACAAACAGCGCCCCCTGCCGACCGGCAAGGGGCGTTTTCATGTGTGTTCAGCGCTGATAGAAAAGCATACCATTTTCCTCACGGCGATGGATGGCACCGATATCGTAGAGATATTCCAGCATGGAGAAAGTCTTTGAATTGGTCATCTTCGAGTTGTAGAAGGCTGCGTCGGAGCGGTCATTGGGCGTCAGTCCGTAGACCTGCTTGGTGATCTGCCACACGGTCTGCTCCTTGTTCGGCAGCACACAGGCCAGTGTCTGGTCGATCTTGCGCTGATAAGCCTGCATGGTATGAGCAACAGAGGCATGCAGATCGGCGATCGGTCCCTCATGGGCGGGAAGGATCGTGTAGTCTTCGTAGGTCTTTTCCATGTCCAGGATGGATTCCAGATAATATTTCAACAGATGCTCATCGGCGTGACTGGTGCCGACAATGGGCGCGGTGCGGTTGAGAATCTGGTCGGCGCACAGAAGCAACTTCTTGCCTTTGTCCACCAGGCCCATCTGGCCATAGGTGTGGCCGCGCAGGTGGATGGCCTCAAAGTGATAGTCGCCGTAGGCAAACACCATGCCAGATGTCAGATCCTGATAATCAAACTCGTCGATGGTCATCATCCAAACGGGATGGTTGTCGGACAGGCGGTCGTTGAAGTCCATGAACTTCTGCCAAATGAGCGGCGCAGTCTCCGGTGTAATGCCGGTGCGGGTCAGCACACGCTGCTGAGCCTTTTCGTTGGAATGGTCCAGGCGATAATAGAGGCAGTCATACTGGTGCCGATCGTCCTCGCGGTTCATGAACAGAGTCGCGCCGCGCTCCTGCAATGCATGGGCCAGGCCGCAATGGTCCGCATGCTTGTGGGTCAAAATCACGTCCAACGTGTCTACCGGAATATGCAGCGCATCCAGCTCTGCCAGCAGATGGTCCAGGCTCCACTGCGTTCCATAGCCGCTGTCAACCAGCAGATTCCGCTGACCGGACGACCCCTTCACCAGATAGAGCTGGATCACATTGCGGCTTTCGGGACGCTCCTCCAGCGTGATTTCGTAGAGGCCGGGAAAACGTTCAAGCATGGCGGCACCTTCCTTGACGAAAAAATAGCAATGGAATTATACCAAAACAAACAGGTAAAAACAAGATGAATGACGAGAAAGCGCATGAAAAAACGGAGCAGCGCACAGGGCGTTGCTCCGCAAAATGGTTTAGGGGGATTACAGGGCGCCGGTCAGCTGCGGCAGCAGCAGAGAAATCTGCGGGATGAAGGTGATCAGCAGCAGCGTAACCAGCATGCAGAGATAGAAGGGCAGGGGGGCCTTGACGACCTTCTCCATGGGCGTCTTGCCAACGGCAGAGCCGATGAACAGCACGGCGCCAACGGGCGGGGTCAGCAGGCCAATACCGCAGTTCAGGACCACCATGATGCCGAACTGGATGGGGTGGATGCCGATGGACTGGGCCACGGGCAGCAGGATGGGCGTCGCAATCAGAATGATGGGGGCCATGTCCATGATGCAGCCCAGCAGCAGCAGGATCAGGTTCAGCATCAGAGCAATCGCGATGGGATTGTCAGAAATGCTGGTAATGAAGCTGGCTGCCATGTCCGGAACATGCAGCTGCGTCAGGCAGTAGCCGAACAAAGAAGAAGTAGCAATCAGAATCAGCACGATGGCCAGTGTGTCAATGCACTGCTCCAGGGAGTTCCAAACACCCTTCCAGTTCAGGCCCTTGTAGATGAACACAGACACGATCAGGGAGTAGATGACGGCGATAGCGGCAGACTCAGTGGCCGTGAAAGCGCCGCCGACAACACCAACCACCACGATGATAATGGCCAGCAATGCCCAAATCGAGGTGCTCAGCTGCTTGAGCAGATTCTTGATGGAGAAGGGCTTACCCTTGGGGTAGTTACGCTTGACGGAGATGATGTAGGAGCCGACCATCAGAGAGATGGCCAGCAGCGCGCCGGGCAGGTAGCCAGCCATAAACAGAGCGCCCACGGAAATGCCGCCGGCAGTGGTGGCATAAATGACCATGTTATGGGACGGAGGGACCAGCAGACCCTCGCAGGAGGAGGTGATGGTAACAGCCGTGGAGAAGTCTGCGTCATAGCCCTCATCCACCATCATGGGGATCAGGATGGAGCCGAGGGAGGCAGTGTCGGCAGATGCGGAGCCGGAAATGCCGCCGAAGAAGTAGGACGCCACGATGTTTACCATGGCCATGCCGCCGCGCATCCAGCCAACGCAGGAGTTGGCCAGGGCAATCAGCTTATCAGAGATACCGCCGGAGCCCATCAGCACGCCCATGGTGATGAAGAAGGGAACGGCCATCAGGGAGAAGGACCAGACGCCCTTGACCATCTGGGCGGAAACGGCGATCAGCGATTTACCCTGCACGGAAAGGCAAAGGATGGAAGCCAGACCAACAGCATAGGCAATAGGGAAGCGGAGCAGGATCATGCCCAGGAAGCCGCCAAGCAGCACGATAATAGCGCGGGTCTTTTCATCAGGCGTTACGATCGCGGCGACGATGACGACGACCAGATACACGAGGATCAGGATCATCGGGGCTGGTGACTTTTTCTTGTTCATATCAGGCCGCCTCCTTCTGATCATCGGGCAGGAAGAATACCTTGATGTGGTTGTAGATGCATTCCAGCTCGAACACGATCATGGCGATACCAGCCAACGGAATGGGGAAGTATCTCCAGAAACGGCTCAGCCACAGAATGGACTCGTAGGTGTTCTTCCACTGCTTCAGTGCGCCTTCCATGCCATACTTGATCATAATCACAGCCAGGATCATCACCGCCACGTCGGCCAGCAGGTCGAGGATGCGGATAACAATCGTGGGCAGGCTATTGTCAAAGGCGGTCATGCGGATGTGGGAGCCCTTACGGATCGCCAGGGCAGCGGACAGCACAGCCATGTAGATCATGCAGGTCAGCACGATCTGTTCGCACCAGGAGGAGTCGATGATGATACCCGTAAACTGAGCGATGTAGCGTGCGCACACAGCTACACAGGTCAGCAGAATGTCTGCAATCAGCAGCAGCTTGCAGATGAACATGAAGGCCTTGTAAGTCCAGTCGTAGATCGGCTTGATCTTGTCCATCGTGCGGAAAAATGCAGGAAGCTGTTTTCCACTCATGTCGGGACACTCCTTTCATCATGATTGATGGAGAAAAAAGAAAGGGGAATACAGGAGTCCTGTATTCCCCCCTGTGGTTGCTCGCCAGGGATTACTGCATGGCAACGATCTGAGCGTACAGATCTTCGTAGCCAACGGTGTACTGGTTCACAGTGTCGGCGCACAGAGAGGCCAGCTCAGCCTTCTGCTCGGCGGTCACGGGAATCACGGTCTTGCCATCGGCAGTCAGCTGCTCAATGACCTCGGCCTCAGCGCCGTCGACCAGGTTGCGGGCGAAGTCGCCAGCATAAGCGCAAGCCTCAGACAGCCAAGCCAGCTCTTCATCGCTCATGTCTTCGTACACGTCCTCACGGATGATGACCTGCACGGCGCCCAGGGTGTGGCCGTCCTGCCACAGGTAGGGAGCAACTTCCTGGAAGGCGTTGGCCTTGTAGTTGGTGGTGGGCTGCTCGGCGGCGTCAACAACGCCGGTCTGCAGAGCAGAGTACAGCTCGGAGAAGGAAACCACGGTGGGGATGGCGCCCAGGCCCTTAACCATGCCGTTCATAACGGGGTCGTCGGACACGCGGATCTTCAGGCCGGCCAGATCGGCGACGGAGGCAACGTCCTTCTTCAGGAAGAAGTGACGGAAGCCCTCATGGAAGTAGAACAGGCCGCGCACGGGCACGTCGCACTTGTCAGAGTTCTGGGGCTCCAGCAGGAACTCCTGAGCCAGATCAGAGGTGGCGAAGTTCCAGAAATGCTCGCCGCTCACGAAGGTGTAGGGCAGGGACAGCAGGGTAGCCTTGGGGCAACCGTAGCTGGACAGAGCGAAAGCAGAGATACGCATGATGTCGACGGAGTCGCCACCCATGGCCAGGTCGTCCAGGATCTGAGCCTCGGTGCCCAGAACGCCGGCATACTGGATGTCGATCTTGATCTCGCCGGCAGACAGCTCTTCAATCTTTTCCTTGAAGGCAGCGGCGGTCTTACCAACAACGGTATCGGCGGGGTTGACCTCGGCGTAAACCAGGGTCTTTTCGGCCATAGCAGCGGTCGTGGACAGGACCATCGCCAGAGCCAGGATAGCAGCAAACAGCTTCTTCATGGTAGGGATTCCTCCTTGCATAAATACGACACTTGCCTGATGGCAAATGTACTTTATGTCATTATACCAGCCGAATTGCGACATGTCAATCGCATGAAAAAAGATGTAGAGGAAATTTAACAATTCGTGTCGAAAGCGCTGAAAGAATGGGGAGAGGCCTTGAACTGCGAAGAAAAATATGTCATAATAGGTCCATTCAGAGGAAGAAATGAGGTTGATCCCATGACAGGCACGGTGACGGTTCCGGTGCATATGACGCCGGAGGTGTTCCGGAAATTCGCAAACTTCGATACCTTCCGCGTGCGCAAATTCATGCGCAATCCGCTGATCTTTTCGGCGATCATGCTGGCGTTTGCGGCGGTATGCTTCATTTTCCGTGACAAGGCGGAGCAGTCGCTGCTGCTGTGCGGTGTGCTGGCGGGCGTTGGCGTGCTGCTGCCGCTGGTGTATGTGGTCATGTTTGAGCTGTCTGTTCGCCAGCAGGTCAAGAAAATGGAGCTTGCCAAGAGCCCGCTGGTATATACGCTGACCATCGGCAGCAAACAGAATGGCGTGACCATCAATGGCACGCATGGCGAAAAGCCGGTCCATCTGGAGTGGATGCAGGTCCACAGCGCCTATCGCGTGAAGGGCTGCTTCTATCTGTATGCTACGCCGCAGAAGGCGTTCCTGCTGCCGGAGGGTCAGACGGGCATGACGGGCGACGCGTTCTTCGCGCTCCTGAAGGAATGTCTGGACGGACGCGTGGCTGATTGCCGATAAGGAGCGAGGACAATGCGAACCATTCGGGCGGCGCATATGCGGGATGTGCCAGCGGTGGCGGCCATCTATGAGGCTACCCACACCGGCGAAGAACAAGGCCTGACGACCATCGGCTGGGTGCGTGGCGTCTATCCGACGGAGGAGACGGCCCGACGTGCCTGCGAAGCGGGCGAGCTGTACGTGATGGAGCAGGACGGCGTCATCGCAGCGTCGGCGCGGTTCAATCAGGCGCAGGAGACATGCTATCAGAAGGCTGATTGGCTGTTGGATGCGCCGCCGGAACGGGTGCTGGTGATGCATACCCTGGTCGTGGCGCCAAAATACAAAGGTCAAGGCTGCGGCAAGGCGTTCATTGCCTGGTATGAGGAAACAGCGCGTGCCATGGGCCGCACATCGCTGCGGATGGACGCGAACGAGCGAAATTTGGCGGCCCGGGCCTTGTACAAGCGTCTTGGATACCGGGAGGCAGGCATTGTGCCCTGCACGTTCAATGGCATTGGCGGCGTGAACCTGGTGTGCCTGGAAAAAGTCTTATAAACAAAAAAGAGACGTACCGGCAGCGCGAACGGTGCATCTCTTTTTAGCTGCATTAAATATAGGTAACGATCAGCCCGCGGCGGTCGGCGTAATAGCTGCACAAACCGCGGGTGGCACAGATTTCCACCTTCACGTCCTGCCAAACCTCCTGGATGGCTTCGCGGATGCGCTCGGCCATCTCGTTGTTCTGGCAATGGCTGATGAACACATGCTTCGGACCGCCGGCAGCCTTCATGTCAGCGATGAAGGAGGCGATGACCTTCTTCGTGCTGCGCTCCTTGCCTTTGATGATGATGGTGCCCTGCGGACTGGCAACGCCGATGCCCCAGAAGCCCAGACTGCGGGCGATGAAGCCGGCAATTCGGGACATGCGGCCATTCTTGACCAGGTTGTCGAAGGAGCAGAGGGCGAAGATGGTCTTCATCTCGCCGACCAGCGCATGAGCGCGTTCGGCCACCTTCTCGAAGCAGTGACCGGCCAGCACCTCGGCGGTCAGCATGCGGATCAGGCAGATCAACGCAGGGCCGGTGGAGGCGGAATTGATGATGACGATCTTCTTGTCCGGGTGATCCTCCAGCACCATGTCGCGGGCGACGCAGGCGCTGTTGTAGCTGCCGGACAGCTCCTTCGAGATGGTGATGGCGATGACATTGCCCTCCTTCAGGAAGGCGTCCTGCCAGGAGTGCGGCGTGGGACAGGAGGTGTGGCTGGCCTCGCGGCTGTGCTCCATGGTGTCCAGCATGTCGCCCACATGCAGGTTTTCATCATCGATAAAATCCTTGTTTTCCACGCTGATAATAAAGGGTACGGAAAAATAACGCAGCTCAATATCGCCATGGCGCGTGTTCATATGGGCCAGGTCGCAGCTGGAGTCAGTGACAATGTTCCAAATCATACAATAAAAGCCCCCTTTTTAAGGTTGCTTTTATTGTACCCAATCAATGTGTTGGCTTCGTAACGTGAAAAAACTTATTTGTTTACGTTCAGTTTACTTTCGTCGCGGTGCGGCTTGATGGGAAGCTCGACGGTGAAGGTGCTGCCCTGGCCGAGCGTGCTTTCCACCCGGATCTCGCCGTCGCAAAGCTCTGCGATGCGCTTGGCGATGGACAGCCCCAGGCCAAGACCTTGCACGGTGCGGCTGGAATCGCCCTGGAAGTAGGGATCGAACAGGTGCTTCTGCGTTTCCTCGCTCATGCCCTCGCCGGTGTCGGACACGCGCACCAGGATCGTCTGATTTTCCTGGGTCAGCGTGACGGAAATGGCGCCGCCCTCGGGCGTGTATTTGACCGCGTTGCCGATCAGGTTCAGCCACAGGTGCTGCATCAGCTCGCGGTTGCCGGTGTAGGGGATGTCGGGCAGCTCACTGGAAAAGTCCTGATTCTTCTCCATCCAGCTGCGCGAGGCAATGATCGCGCACTGACGCAGCTGCTCGCCAAGGTTGTACTGCTCGATGTCTGTGAGGATGCGGGTGGAGGACAGCTTGGAGAGCAAAATGGTGTTCTTCGCAAGGGAGGTCAAGCGTTCGGACTCGTCACGGATGATCTCGAGATACTGCCGCTGCTCCGCCTCGTCCAGCTTGCGCTCCAAAAGGAGCGAGGCAAAGCCGTTGATGGAGGCAATGGGCGTCTTGAATTCATGGGAATAATTGTTGATAAAATCGTTGCGCAGGATCTGCACGCCGGAGAGCTCGTCGCTCATCTTGTTGAAGTCCTCGTAGACGGTGGCCATGGGCTCATTGGGGCGGACCTTGATCTTGTAGTCAAAATCGCCGCCGGCCACGCGGGAGATGGCGTCGGAGAGGGTGTTGATCTCCTGCAAACGCTTTCGGTAAACATGGGTGTTGGTGGATACCAGTACCAGAATCATCAGCACCAGCGTGCCAAGCACCTCGTAGGCTGCGCCCAGGTAGGTGGATTGTACCTTCGCCAGATCCTGCACGATCCAGGTCATGATCATGTAGGAGCCTGTAGCTGTGCCCACGATGGCGAAGGACTGCACCAGGATTTGCGGGATCAGTCGCTTGAGCAGCTCTGCGGCCTTTTTTCGGGCCATGGCGGTGTTTCGGACCATGGCGGTATTCAGGCGGCTCACGGAAAGCTCGGCCTCGCGGATCATTGACATGGCAGATTCTCCTTTGTGATCTCGGCCTTGTAACCAAGCCCCTTGATGGTCGTGATGCGGAAATCCTCGATGGAGGACAATTTGCTGCGGATGCGGCTCACATGCGTTTTGACCGTGTCCTCGCCGCTTTCGGAGGTCATGCCCCACACACTGTCCAGCAGCTGCTCCTTGGAGAAGATTTGATCCGGGTAGGAGAGCAGGCGGAAGAGCAAATCGAACTCCTTCTTGGGAAACTCGATGTACTCGCTGTCGGTATAGACAGCGTACTTCTCCGAATCTACGGTGGTTTTGCCCAGCACGATGCGCTTGCTCTGGGCGATGTTGGCGCGGCGCAGCAGGGCAGCGATGCGCCAGAGCAGCTCATCGCTGCTGAAGGGCTTGGTCATGTAATCGTCCGTGCCCAGCTGGAAGCCCTTCTGCTTGGCGTCGAAGGTCTCCTTGGCGGTCAGCAGCATGTAGGGGATGGTGATCCCCTCGTCGCGAAGCGTGCGCAGAAGCTCCAGACCATCCATGCGCGGCATCATAATATCTGCGACTACCAGATCGACGCCGCCCTGATGAATCAGATCCAGCGCCTCCAGGCCGTCGCAGGCACAGGTCACATGATAGGTTGCGGACAGGCGAGCCGCGGTCAGCAGCCGCATGTTTCGATCGTCCTCGACCACCAGGATGTTTGCCATGGCGATCCCTCCCGATAGCATGATTCTTTGACATGATCAGTATACCATAGAAACGGGCGTTTGACTATCTGAAAAACAGGAACAGTTCACTTGTGAATGGCTATTGCCGGAAAAAACAGGTCGTGCTATAATGGATACAGCAAATGCGATAATCGCACAACATGAGAGGGGACGATACCATGATCCGTGTTCTGGTGATCAGCGGTGATTTCTGGCATCCGGCGGAGATCATTCGCCGCGGTCTGGAGGAACTGCCCGATGCGGCGGATTTCCGGTTTGACTTTGTGACAGACGCGAAGGATACGCTGTACCCGGAGATGCTCGATGACTATGACGTGATCGTCAGCGCGAAGATGGATGTGATTCATGAGGGCAACCAGCACGAGTGGTTTCAGGTCGGCGTGACCGAGGTGATGCCTGCTGACCTGCGCGCCTGGATCGAGAAGGGCCACGGATTCATTGCGCTGCACGGCGGCTCATCGTATTATCAGACGGACAAGAGCGGCTATGTGGACATGGTGGGCACCTACTTCGTCAAGCATCCCGACCGCTGCGAGATCCGCATGACCATTGAGGCGGAGCACCCTGTGACGAAGGATGTGCCTGACTTCACCTACCGTGACGAGCATTATGAGCTGGCGCAGGTGACCGATGATCTGCAAATCCTGGCTACGTCCCATTCTGCTGCCGGCGGGGATCAGATCGGCGCCTTTGTGCGGGAGCTTGGCGCGGGCCGCCTGTGCGTGCTGGCCCCCGGCCATATCCTGCAAACCTTCCGCAATCCGGCTTATCAGAAGATGATCAGCAACGCGCTGCGTTGGTGTGCGAACATTTGATGTGCCATGACAGCTGGAGGAGACTGGCGAGGACCGGTCTCCTTTTTTGATGCTGTGGATTGACCATTTGTGTTGATCACATTATAATGGGATGGTTTGATGAGGAGGCGGTGGCATGGTTCCGGTCTATTTTGCGCCGATGGAGGGCGTGACGGACGCGGTTTTCCGTCGGGTGCACCATATGTGCTTCTCCGGGGTGGAGGGATACTATATTCCCTTCATCAGCCCGACCAAGCACTTGGTACTGACGGGCCGCGAAAAGCAGAATGTGCTGCCGGAATACAATGCGGGCGTGCCTTGCATTCCGCAGGTGCTGACCTGCGATGCGGCACACTTCCTGTGGGCTGCGCGGTTGATGGCCGAGCTTGGCTATACTGAGATCAATCTGAATGCAGGCTGTCCTTCTGCGACAGTGATCGCCAAGGGCAAAGGCTCCGGGATGCTCCGCAGTGCGAAGGAGTTGGATGCTTTTCTGGGGCATGTGTGCGCCCGTAGCCCGCTGCCCGTTTCGGTCAAGACGCGCATTGGCTTTGACAGCGCGGAGGAATGGGCCGCGCTGCTGGCGGTGTATGCCAGATACCCGCTGAAGCGGCTGATCGTACATCCACGGAGACGATACGAGCGGTACGATCCAGGGACAATCCATGGAGAATGCTGGGCGGAGGCCTGCGCCGGGTATCCAGGCGAGCTGGTTTATAACGGCGAACTGTTCCGGGCCAGCGAAGTCGAAGCATTGATGAAATCGGGGCGAGGAAACGGTGTGATGCTGGGGCGCGGCCTGGTGGCGAATCCGGCGCTGGCGAGACAGCTGAATGGTGGAGAAGCGCTGCGAAAGGGCGAACTGATCCGCTTTCACGATCTGCTGGCGGAGGAAATGCAGGCAGCCTACAAGCCGGAGATCGCCTTTATGAAGCTGCGTGTGGTGATGAAGCACATGGCATGCTGTTTTGCAGATGCGGACGCGCATCAGATGCAGATTCGATGCACGCGCAGTATGTCGGAGCTGCTGGCGACAGACAAGGCGTTGTTTCGGATTGCGAGCTGAAGGATGTACCCGCGTTTGTCCCGGATGCATGAAAAGAGCAGGATCGGGCATACTGTCAGGCGAAAACAAGCACAAAAGTTTGACAAGCTATTGACAATTGTATGGTTTGTGATAGAATTAACAAGGTTGTGAATTACCTGATTCGATCACGGAGGGGATAATATATGAAGAACTATTTTGATCTGACCGGTCAGACGGCTGTTGTAACCGGCTGCTCAACGGGTCTGGGCGTGCAGATGGCCAGAGCGCTGGCCAGCCAGGGCGCCAATATTGTGGCGCTGGCCCGCCGCCAGAAGATGGTAGAGGAAGTGGCTGCGTCCATCGAAGCGGAATATGGCGTGAAGGCTGTCGGTCTGCCCTGCGACATTACCAGCACCGAGCAGGTAGAGGCGACTGTTGCGAAGATCATGGAGATCTTTGGCCGCATCGACATCCTGATCAACAATGCCGGTACCGGCGCCGTTGCTCCCGCTGAGCAGATCACTGACGAGCAGTTTGCCAACGAGATGAATATCGACCTGTTCGGCACATTCAAGGTGGCCCGCGCCGTGGCGAACGCGGCGATGATCCCCGCCGGTTATGGCCGCGTGATCAATATCGCATCCATGTATGGCATGGTGGGCAACAAGATCGCTCCCGCTTCCCCCTATCATGCGGCGAAGGGCGGCGTGGTCAACCTGACCCGCGCACTGGCCTGCGAGTGGGGCGAAAAGGGCGTCACTGTCAATGCGATCTGCCCTGGTTATTTCGAGACGCCCCTGACCAAGGAGACGCTCGAAAGCGAGTTCTTCCAGAACTATGCCCACACCATGATCCCGCTTTCCCGTTATGGCAAGGAGGGCGAGCTGGACAGCGCGGCCATCTTCCTGGCCAGCCCTGCCAGCACCTATGTCAACGGCGTGATCCTGCCCGTGGACGGCGGTTATACGGCTCTGTAATCCTGGCTTTTTCAGGCCCATTCTGTGCGGACGGGCCTTTTTCTGTATGCGGACAAGTAGGATTTTCGGGACAGCTGTCGAATTTTCTTCATGCAGCAATGATTATTCGCATGACGCATGCACAAGGAGAATTATGGCACGCATTATTGAAATCACGGACCCGAAGGACGAAGCGCTGGAGTTGTTCAGACGCAGCGACGCCCAGCTGCGGCAGAAGCAGCACCCGGATGAGGCCATGTTTGTGGCCGAGAGCGCCAAGGTGGTTGGCTATGCCATGGATGCGGGTGTGGAGCCGGTGGCGTTTTTGATGGAGCGCAAGCACATCACCGGGCAGGCTGCGGGCGTGCTCAGCCGCTGCCCGGAGAACATGCCGGTCTACACAGGGGACCGTGAGGTGCTGGGCGACACGGTGGGCTATTATCCTGACCGCTGCATTCAGTGCATCATGCGCCGCCCGAAGGCGCGGAATGTGCGCGATATCCTGGCGGAAGCAAAGCGCATTGCCATTGTCGAGGCAGTGACGGACACGACGAATGTGGGGGCAGTCATGCGTTCTGCAGCGGCGTTGGGCATGGATGCCGTCCTGCTGACGCCGACCTGCTGTGATCCGCTGAACCGGCGCAGTGTCCGCGTGAGCATGGGCACGGTGTTCCAGGTGCCATGGGCGCGCATCGGCGAGCGGCCTGAGGACTGGCCGGACAAGGGGATGGCGCTGCTCAAGGAATACGGCTTCAAAACGGCTGCGCTGGCGCTGACGGATGATTCGATCTCGCTGGATCATCCTGAGCTTGCGCGCGCAGAGAAGCTCGCCATGATCCTCGGCACGGAAGGCGACGGATTGACCCATGGGACCATTGCGCAGTGTGACTATACGGTCAAAATTCCCATGAGCCATGGCGTGGATTCACTGAATGTGGCTGCGGCCGGCGCGGTGGCGTTCTGGGTGCTGGGCAGAAGATAAGGAAAAACAGAAACCGCCTCCGGACTCGTTTTGAGCCAGGAGGCGGTTTATTCTTTATCATTCAGCCAGCAGATAAGTCATATTCAGAGATTTTGCGTTTTCGCCGTCACGCAGGCGGCGGGCGGCAACAAACCGGCGTTCGGTGTCGTCACCGGTGCAAGTAACCAGGATCAGCAGCTGATCGTCCGTATCTATCTCCAGCGGAATGCGGAAATCGGAGTTTTTCTTCAGCAGGGAGATGATCCGTTCCCGGTTGACTGTGTCGGCCTTGGGCAGATGGTAATAGTCCACGAAGGCGGAGGTGCCGCCGGTGATGGATACTCTGCCCACGGCAAAGATGGCAAATTCTCCATCCTCATACATCGTGTCGAAGGTGACAATCGGGTGCTGACGCAGGTAGGCGAGGGTTTCATAGTGGTGCAGCATGCCGAACATGGCGCCGGTTTTCATGTTGTGCCCATAGAGGATATAGCAAGTCGGGCGCTGTGTCAGTTTGACAGCCTCGTCCAGGAAGATGGCGCCGTTGGTGTTGGCTTGACCGGTGTAGTCCCGGCGCAGATAATACTCATTGTCGCGCTGCACGACCGCCTGATCCAGCACCGTGTCGATGGAAACCCAGGCGCAGATATCCTTGTTTGTTTTTTGCAAACCAATAAACTTTTCCGCTACCTGGCGGGTTGGATTGCCTGGATAACCGCCAAACGGATCATACGTGGCACGAGGGCCTATCGCTGCTGCGGCGACATTCGGCGTGTCAATCGGTAAAACATCGGCAGTGCGGTTGGGGTCGAGGATCGGCTGGGAGAGTGGGGCCTCCACGGCAGGCAGAGCGTTCTGCGCTTCCTGCGAATGATACTGAGAAGCCAGCATGGCGTCCATCCGCTTGGAAAGCGCGTAGTCGATCAGGTACCGTCCCAGAAGGATGAGCGAGATGATCAGAACTGCCGTACAAGCAATGATCCCGATCGTAATCAACATTTTATTGCGCTGGTTGTCATTGGGTTGGCGTGGCTGCATGATGCATCTCCTTTGAATCCAGGCCGCAGACGGATCATTGGCAAGGCTACATAATAAATCGAATGAATATGCATATATCATTATAAGCGCCGCAACAAACGAAACAAGAGAAGAAGCGGTTCTTTATTAAAAAGTAAACTGATTGTAACGGAAATGAAAAAAAGAAACAAAAACGCAAAACAGGAAGCATTTCAGCCCGAACATGCTTTGCGGGGAAGAAAACAGTTGCGAAAAAACTCGGAAAAATTTCAAAAACCCCTTGATTTTTTTTGAAACTGTGTTATAATAACATTCGTTGACCGGATGGGGTTATAGCTCAGTTGGTTAGAGCGTCACGTTGACATCGTGAAGGTCGATGGTTCGAGCCCATTTAACCCCACATGACCGCAAATCCTTGCAAATCGAGGGTTTGCGGATTTTTGTTGTCTGGGGAAAAGTGGCCTTCTGAGCGGGTTTTCGGGAAAAGTGCAAGGAAAAGTGCAGAGGACTGAAATTTGTATTATCTCAGACCTGTTGATTTATCTTGCATTGATGGCAGTTGTATTAAGAAAACCGGTGCAGAAAAAGTGCAAATCAGCCAGCGTTCAGACGCTCCAAAGCGTCCAATTGCTTCATGACACCTTCGTGTCTGGTACGGGCATAAACGGTCTCGACCATACGGGTATCAGCGTGTCCCATAACGTCAGCAACGAGGGCGCTGGACATACCGCTTTCTTTCAGTTGAGTGCCCAGTGTTGTACGGAAATCGTGGTTGTTGTAACCTACGATGCCAAGCGCATATGAATTCTATATCGTGGAACTGGATTCAACAGCCAAACCGACCAAGATGCCAGGACGCTGAGTCGCTGACTGTTCTATGCCGGTTCAGTCGTCATCGTCGAGATCCTCTTCCATATCCAGAAAGTCGTTCAACTCTTGGTCCTCATCATCAGTATCATGATTGAAGTTGGTGATAGACCGGGGGTTCCCGGTGGATCGGAAGAGTGAACGCAGAAAAATAAGAAACTGCCGCATTGTGATACCTCCTTATTCTTTATGGTATAATAGCACAGATAATGCACAGTATCAATGTAAATTCAAACAAGTGTTAGCGTTGACATTTTGCTGTTGTCGCCAACAGCCTCAAAAAAACCCCCTACTGTAAAGGAAAAAACGTGATAACCTGTGAATGAGGTCAATTCTTGACGATTCGGACATGTGTACGTATGGAACTGAACATCATCATAATTGGCGATCTGGCCAGAGCACTGACAGATGTAATACAGCGTAAGAAGAGACTGCCGCTCCGGCGCTATGATCGGTCAACTCTGGTAAACAGATCATAGAGTAAACAGTTATGTGGTAAACATTTTTTCAGAACAACAGGTTGAAACCCTCAATAAATGGAGGTTTTCAACCTGTTGTTTTTGCAGTTTTTGGAGAAGATTGTCTGAACGAAGAAGCGTCTTATGAGATATGCGCCTGAACCGGAGATTATTTCGGCTCGATCCGTAAAATCAAATCGTCTCCGGTATATAGAACCTGCTTTGCTGCTCCATCGACGCGCCGCACATGGAGGATCATTTCTTCGGGCATGCCTGGATAGTCGCCGCTTCGTTTGGCAATTGTCAACATGCTTTTCTGATCATTCCAGAAAAAGCGGATAGATGTGGATAAACCCATTTCATAGCCATAACCATCGCCTTCATCATCATACAAGTCAAGCGATCCGTCTTGGCCAGGATAGATGATGATATCGAGTGATCTGCAATCCACGGCAGTACTGCTGAGTACATTCGTCATGGGCAGTATGCTGCCTGCACGGACATACAGCGGAATTGTGTCGATCGGCGCACTGGCCTGAATCGTTTGTCCGCCATGATACCTCGTCCCTGTATGGAAATCATACCAGCATGTAACATCGGGCAAATAGACGGTGCGGATCGTTGCTCGCTCAATAGGCTTGGACTTTGCTTCATAATACATAGGGTGCGTGACAGGGCAGACCATCAGACTCGATCCGAGCATGAACTGATCCTTGATCTCCTGTGCTTGGGGATCGTTGAGAAAATCAAATGCCAACATGCGATGAATCGTCTTGCTATCACGCCAGGCCTGTGATGCCAGCGTATAGATGTAGGGGAGCAGACGATAACGCAGCTGATTTGCCGCAAGCAGTGCACGATAGAACTCGCCATTCATGCCATCGACTTGCCAGAGCTCCCTGCGGACGTCTGTGCCATGGCTGCGGAAGATTGGCAGAAACGCTCCATACTGGAACCAACGGACAAACAGTTCCTGGTAGCCGAGATCCTGCATGCCATCGGCATAGTCGCCACGCCAGAACCACTGTTTTCCTTGCTTGACAAAAAACGCGCCGATATCCACTGTCCTGTAGGGGAATCCGGAGGCGCAAAAGTTCAAACCAGCAGGAATCTGCCTGCGAAACGTATCCCAAGTGGCCTCAGTATCGCCCGACCACAGAATCACACCGTAGCGCTGCTGGCCGGTATGAGCGCTTCGCGTCAGATTCAATACACGTTTGCTGGGTACATCGGCACGCATGCCTTCATAGATGGCCTGCGCATGGACGAGACCATATGCGTTCCCGTATTGCAAAGGCAGATGCTGTGAAACGGTCTTGACATATTCATGAAACATGGTACTGGGATCCGGCTTTTCCAGGTGCGTCCACTCTGGTGTAAATGGTTCGCTGGAATCACACCACCAGCCGTCAAAGCCATGGACGAGCAGACCTTCACGAACCTGTTTCCAGTAGAGCGCACGACCTTCAGGGGTGAATGCATCATAGACAGGGCAGGAGGGTAAAAGGTAACCCTTTTCAGCAAATTCCAGATAATCAGCACACTGCTCGGACATGTTTGGCCAGATGGAAATCATCACTCGAACATTTTGAGCGTGCAGCATGTTGATGGTTTCTTTCATGCTGCCAAAACGCGAAGGATCAAGTGTTTTTTGTCCCCATTCGCCATCCGACCAGGTGCACCAGTCCAGTACCAGTGCATCCAGGCCGATGCTGCGCCGACGATATTCCGCGGCAATCTCCAGTAGTTCCTCCTGGGTTTCATATCGCTCCTGTGATTGGATAAATCCGTACGCCCACTTGGGAAGCATAGCAGCTTTGCCGGTGAGAAAACGATAGCCTGCAACCACATCATCCAGATCGCTGCCGGCGATGAAGTAGTAGTCCATACATTCGTCTGCAGCTGTGTAGAAG
>R21__coassemble_267_pt1 | contig 44622 bp, 47 predicted proteins | sample R21__metabat2_low_PE_059 | metagenome-assembled genome bin R21
AGCAGATTGTTTTCCTTGGGATTTCGCGCGGCGGCGCGACCAGGGACAGCGTCCCTGGACCCTGCCAGGGTCACAGAGCCTGGACCCATTCTCGGGCCGGCTCGCGAGTTCCTTACGGTCTGTGCGCCGTTGGAGCTTGAGAACAGGCAGCAGCGTGGAGTTAGAGGATGTAGCGGAGGACTTCTATCACTAATATTGCCGCGATCATCAGTCGCTCCGCCGATGCCAGGCCTGTGCCCTGGCGCTTCCAGTCGGCTGCCCGCGCAATAATCGCTATCGCAGCGGCAAGCACGATGCTCAGCGCGGCAAGCCACGGCATATTTCCCCAAAGAGGAAGGATCAGCGCCATGGCATTATAGCCGCAATGAAACATAATCGGCATACGCAGACGACCGGTCGCCAGCATCAGCAGCGTGCAGACCGCACTGACGATCAGATGCGGCGCCAGGCCGTTCAGCGAGCCATGCATCAACGCGAAGATCAGCGTTGTCAGCCCAAAGGCAGCTGCGATCCCGGCTTTTGTCGCCAGGCAGCCGAGCAGCGTTCCCCGGAAGAATGCCTCCTCGCAAATCGCCGGCACAATCACCAGCACGATTGCGGCAAAAATCCATTCTCCGGCGCTTTGCGGCGGCGTCACTGCTGTGCCGCCATTCATGCCAAGCAGACCGGACAGCGCCGCCAACGCGCATTGTGCTGTCATACCCAGCGCCAGCGCAGCCGCGCACCACCAGGACGGGCACTCCCTGACCGCCATATTGCGCGACCGCCATGGCCGCAGTGCCAGCGCGGGCAGGCCCCAGAGGAGCCCCTCCTCCACCAGCACGCCCAGATAATAAGCAACGCCGCCGTTCCCGACCTCCGGCGCGATCAGCCGCAGCGCCAACCCAAACGGCACCGCAAGCAGCGCCAGCGCCAGCGTCCCCGGCAGCGTCAGCTGTTTGTTTCGGATTCGTGCTTCCCTTCCCTCACTGTGCAAGGTCCAGTCCATCCTCCCTGAGCGTATACACGCTGCCCACGCGGTCGCGCCAGGCCAGATCCAGATGCAGATCCGTTCCCAGCCGGATTCCCTCCAGCTCCGCGCGGGTCTCGCTGGTGGTCAGCGCCAGCTCCGGCCGGTTGTTTTCGCCGGACAGATGACCCAGGATAATGTTCCCCACGCCTGTCCCGACCAGCTCCACCACGGCCTCCGCCGCCGCTTCATTGCTCAGATGACCATACCGGCCCAAAATGCGCCGCTTCAGCGCCTGCGTGTAATGCTCGTTCCAGCGCAGCATATCCGGGTCATGATTACTTTCCAGCAGCACCAGGTCGCTGCCTGCGATCGCATCCTTCACGCTCTCCGAAAAATACCCCAGATCCGTCGCGGTGGCAATGCTGGTATGTCCGCCATACAAGCGGTATCCGCAGGGTTCCGCCGCATCATGCGGGATTGCAAACGGCACCACGCCCAGGCTGCCCAGGTAAAAATCCGACTCCCGGTCAAACACGCACCGGCAGCCCTCCGGGATCTTGCCCAGCTTGCCGTCCATAGCTTCCCAGGTGCCCTGCGTGGCATAGATCGGCAGCTTGTACTTGCGGCTCAGGATTCCCGCGCCCGCGATGTGGTCCGAGTGCTCATGCGTCACCAGGATCGCCGTGAGGCTTTTGGGGTCCACGCCGATATAGCTCAGCGCATCCGTGATCGTCTTGCCCGATTTTCCAGCGTCGATCAGCAGTCGGGTTTCCCCGTATTCCACATACAGTGCGTTCCCGCTCGACCCAGAGTACAGCGGGCAGAAGATCATATCCATTCAAATTCCTTTCGCGGCAGCCGTTTACAGGTCCAAATGCTTCGCCACACGCTCAGCCGGCGGCGGCGGCGTCATGTAATCCGGTCCAAACAGGATCGTCAGCACCTCGTCGTACTTCGCCGGAATTTTGACCGTCACGTCCTCAAACTGCGCGTCGATCAGTTCTTCAAACTGTTCCGGGTGCCAGATGTGCATCATCAGCTCAAAAGCGCCGTTGCTCATGCACAGGTCATTGCCCGTGGTGTACTGACGCGACACCTTCTCATACATCTTCGTTTTCCACTCTGTGGAGAACGGCAGGCCCAGCACGTGCGTACCGAAGATCAGGATCTTATTTTTCAGGTTAAAGCGGCTGTAATCCACATTGCGCTTCAGCATGCCCTGCAAGAGGTGCAGCTTCAGGAACCACCACTTACGCTGGAAGCCTTCCGGCGGCACGCGGTCCAGGATAAAGAAGTCCGTGAATGCCTCCGCCAGCTCCGGATCGCTGTTCATCACGCGGGGCGTCCAGGTGTTCAGGTACGTCAGTTCAAAGCGCTTGTCGCACTCCTTCGGATACACCTTGCGGAACTTCTCAAACTCCTCGCGGGTGATCAGCAGATCCACGTCGTCATCCCACGGAATGAAGCCCTTGTGGCGTACAGCGCCCAAAAGGGAGCCGCACATCATGTTATATTTGATGCCATGCCGATCGCACACGGCTACAATGTCCCGCAGCTGCTCCAGCAGCTCCGCATGAATGTCCTCCAGCGTCATCTTGACCTGTGCCATTGCACAAGCCTCCTTCTATCATTTGTTAAGCCATTCCAGCGTCCGACCGCAAATGGCCTTGCCGTCCATGTCGTACACGCCTCGCAGATAATCCTGCGTGCCCACCACCGTGGAATACACATCCGGCATGCCGATGCGGTGTACCCTGCATCCGCTGCCGTTCTCAGCCACTGCCTCGCAGATGGCCGAGCCAAAGCCGCCGACCACTGTGTGCTCCTCCACCGTCACAATGTGCCGGAAGCGTGCCGTCAGTTCAGCGATTTTCTCAGTATCGAGGGGCTTCAGGCACGGGAACGACACGACCTCTGCGCTCACGCCCTGCTCGGCCAGCAGATTGGCCGCTGCCGCCGTCTGCGTCAGGATACCGCCTGCGCTCAGCAGCGCCACATCCGTACCCTCCCGCAGCGTTATCGCCTTTCCTAACTGCCAGTCTGCAATGGGGTCCGCATGCAGACACGGTTCTCCGCCGCGGCCCAAACGCAGATAACAGGTCCCCGGCGTGCGCAGCATCACCGGCACCACTGCCTCCACCTCATGCGGATCGCCCGGCGTGAACACCGTCACCCCAGGCAGCGCCCGCAGAATCGCCATGTCCTCCGTCGCGTGATGACTCATGCCCAGGCTGCCGTACACAAAGCCGCCGCCCACGCATACGATCTTCACATCCGCGTTGTGATAAGCGCAGTCATTGCGGATCTGCTCCAGGCAGCGCAGCGTCGGGAAATTGCCAATGGAATAGGTCAGCACCGTGCGGCCGGTCATCGCAAGTCCTGCCGCCAAACCGGTCATGCCCTGTTCCGCAATGCCCGCGTTAATATACTGCTCCGGATACTTCTCCCAAAAGGGCTTCAATACGCCAAAGCCCAGGTCGCCCGTCACCAGCATCAGCCGCGGATCGTTGGCCGCCTCGCGCATCAGTGCGCGTACAAACGCGTCTCTCATGGCCTCAGCGCCTCCAGTTCCTTCAATGCTGCCTCGTATTCCTCGCCCTGGGGCGTGCGGTAATGCCACAGAATGTCATTTTCCATAAAGCTGACGCCCTTGCCCTTGGTCGTCTCAGCGATCACCACGGTAGGCTTGCCGGTACCAAGGTTCGCCTTCGCCTGCGCAAAGGCCGCTTTCAGCTGCTCGGTGTCGTTGCCGTCCTCCGCCACGATGGTGTTCCAGCCAAAGGACCGCCACTTGTCCGCAAAAGGCTCCAGCTTGATCGTGTTCTCGCAGAAGTCCAGCGACTGCATGTGATTGTGGTCCACCACCGCGATCAGGTTGTCCAGACCATACTGGTTTGCCTGCAAGGCAGCCTCCCACACAGAGCCCTCGTCGCACTCGCCGTCGCCCAGCACCACATAAGTACGCCACGGCGCCTTGTCCAGCTTTGCCCCCAGCGCCATGCCCGCGCCCACCGCCAGGCCGTGACCCAGCGAGCCCGTCGAAAACTCCACGCCGGGGATGCCCTTGTGGCTCACGTGGCCGGACAGTCGGGAGCCGTTTGCATAATGGGTCGACAGCTCCTCCACCGGGAAGAAACCACGCTCCGCCAGCGCCGCGTACACCGACGCGCCCGCATGGCCCTTGCTCAGGATCAGCCGGTCGCGCTCAGGCATCTTCGGTTCCGCCGGATTTACATTCATCACACCGGTATAAAGGACCGCCATGATCTCCGCTACCGAATAAATGGCGCCGATGTGACTGCCGCGGCTGATATGCGTCATTTCCAGGCCGTGGCGACGGATCAGCCATGCCAGCACCTTCGGGTCAGCCGTGTCGATCACGCCGTCCCCAAAGGCCGCATGGGTCTTCGCCGTGTAGGATTCAAACTCAGGCATGATGCTCTTCCTTCTTTTCGTCCGCCATTTTCTTTGCCTTGCCGAACACACCGCCGATCGTCTCAAAGAACAGCTGGGCATCCAGCAGGAACGACTGGTTCAAGGCATATTCCACGCGCAGGCGGTTCTTCTCCGGCAGGATGTACTTCTCATAATTCGCCACCGGATCTTCCTCACCCACGATCTCGTCCTGGGCAATGTACACGATGCTGCTGCGGTCTGTAATGCCGGGGCGCACCCACATGATGCACTCCTGCTCCTTGGTGTACTGCGTGGTGTACAGCAGCAGCTCCGGCCGCGGGCCCACAAAGGACATGTCGCCGCGCACGATGTTGAACAGCTGCGGCAGCTCGTCCAGCTTCAATCGGCGCATCACGCGTCCCGCGCGAGTCACGCGATCGTCATTCTTGGCCGTGCAGCCGCCGGTCTTGTCCGCGCCCACCACCATCGAGCGGAACTTCATAATATAGAAGGGTTTGTTGTGGTAGCCTCCGCGCACCGCCTTGTACAGCACCGGGCCCGGCGAATCCAGCTTGACCCAGATCGCCAGCGGGATCATGACGATCATCGCCGGGATCAGCAGGATCAGCGCAAACACCAGATCCAGCGCACGCTTCACCACATGACTGTAAAACGGATGGGACAGTGGTCCGTCCCAGCGGGGCAGCTCCGGCAGTTCCTGCTTTGCCATTCTGCTCCCTCCTTTTCCTTCGTCGATCATTCTTCACTCATCCGCATGATGAGCTCATGGAACCGTTCCAGCTCCTCCTGCGAACCGTATTGCAGCACGATCTTGCCCTTTTTCTCGCTGCCGGTGAGCGTCACGCGCATGCCGATCGTCTCGCGCAGACGCCCCTCAAACTCCGCCAGCTCCACGGACAGATTGCGCGGCTTCTTGATGCGCGGCACCTTGCGCTGCGCTTCCTTGTGCGCGGCGGCAATGGCCTCCAGTTCGCGCACGCTGTAGCCCTTTTCGATGGTCTCCTTTGCAAGAGCGATCTGCTCCTGCGCCGTCTCCATGCCGGCCAGCACGCGGGCATGTCCCGCCGACAGAAGCCCGCGGGCGATCATGTCAGTCACTTCGTCCGGCAGCGTCAGCAGGCGCAGCAGGTTCGTCACCGCCGGGCGGCTCTTCGCCAGGCGCTCCGCCACCTTCTCCTGCGTATAGCCGCACTGCATCATCAGCGCCTTGATGCCCTGCGCCGTTTCCAGCGGATTCAGATCCTCGCGCTGCAAATTCTCCACCAGCGCGATCTCCATCTGCTGGACCACATCCAGGTCTCGCACCAGGCATGGTACCGTGGTCAGTCCGGCCACACGCGCAGCGCGCCAGCGCCGCTCGCCCGCCACAATGCGATAGCGGCCATCCTCGGTCGCCACCACCAGCAGCGGCTGCAAAACGCCCTGATCCCGGATGGACTGGGCCAGCTGCACGATGCTCTCCTCGCTGAAGATATGACGGGGCTGATCCGGATTTGGGTCCACATCCCCGATCGCGATCTCCTGCACATTCGCCCCGAATGTCTCCGCTTCGGGCAGGAGCGCATCCAAACCACGGCCCAGGCCGCGGCTCTTTTTCGTTGCCATAATTCGACTCACCTGCACTCTATCACGTTACTTTTTCTTGCTTTTTTCCTTGTCCTTGTGCTTTTCCTTGGACTTGTCCTTGCCCTTCTTCTCCTTGTCCTTGGACTTTTCTTCCTTCACAGGTTCGGGAGCGGGCTGAACACCGTTGGCCGCCAGGACTTCGCGTGCCAGCGCCTTGTACGCCAGTGCGCCGGTGGACTTGGGGTCATACACATTGATGGGCTCGCCATGAGAGGGCGCCTCGCCCAGTCGGACGCTGCGCGGGATCGTCGTGGCATACACCTTCTGCTTGAAATGCTTCTTGACCTGATCCACCACCTGAAGACCCAGGTTCGTGCGTCCGTCCAGCATCGTCAGCAGCACACCCTCGATGTCCAGGCGCGGATTGATGGTCTTGCGGGCACGGGTGATGGTATTCATCAGGCTGGTCACGCCCTCCAGCGCATAATACTCGCACTGGATCGGGATCAGCACCCTGTCCGCCGCGGCCAGCGCGTTCAGCGTCAGCAGACTCAGCGACGGCGGGCAGTCGATAAACACATAATCATAATTTCTGGCAATGGTCGCCAGCGCCGTTTTGAGGCGGTACTCGCGCTGCTCCACGCTGACCAGCTCCAGCTCCGCGCCGGCCAGGCGGATATCGCTGCCCGCAATGAACAGGTTCGGCCATGGCGTCTCCTCGATGCAGTCCTTCATGGCGATGCGGCCCAACAGCACCTCATAGACGGTGTTATCCTCCGCCGCCATGCCCAGACCGGAGGTCGTGTTCCCCTGCGGGTCCAGGTCCACCACCAGCACCTTCTGGCCCATCTCAGCCAAAATCGCCGTCAGATTGACCGCCGTCGTCGTTTTGCCGACGCCGCCCTTCTGGTTGATAATCGCAATCGTCTTTCCCATCCATGTCTCCTGCACTTTCACATAACGATACAGAGTATATTATACTTGCTTCCCCTAAAAATGTAAAGTCTAAATTCCACCTGCATAATGGGTCCCAAAGTTTTCCATACTATTTCCATCACACTTTCCGGAGGCTGGAATGAAGGATTGGCTGATGGATATGGCGAACCATTTGGATGAGCATCTTGCGCGCCTGGAGCAGCTGCATCTGGACGATTACCTGCGCTATGTCACCGACCGGCGCCGCATCATCCGTTCGCAGTTCCTCGCCGGCCTCGCCAAAGGCGCTGGCACAGCGGTGGGATTTACCATCCTCGGCGCCGTGATTGTTATCGTGCTGCAGCGCCTCGCCGAGCAGAATCTGCCGGTGATCGGCGATTTTCTGGCAACCCTTGTCGAGATCGTGCAGCGCAGATTGGAGTAGCATGCGTAAGTATAGTTGGATCGCCGTCCTGACCCTGGCCGCCGACCTTGTGACCAAGCAGCTGGCCCGTGCCATGAGCGCCCCGCAGGTCCTGATTCCCGGTGTTTTGGGCCTGCGCTATGCCGAGAATACCGGCATGGCCTTCAGCCTGTTCAGCGGAATGCCCTGGGTGCTGGGCGTCGTGTCCATCGTGCTGGTGATCGGCGGCGCTCTGATCCTGCGCCGCTATCGGCTGGGTCCCTGGTCCAGGGCCGCCGCCATGCTGATCCTGGGCGGCGCCATCGGCAATGGGATCGAGCGCCTGTTCACCGGCTATGTGGTTGATATGATCGAGGTTCTGGCCTTCCGCTTCGCCATTTTCAACGTCGCGGACGCCGCCCTTTGCATCGGATGCGGATTGATGGCCGTTTCACTCCTGATCCGGCCTGACGAATGGAGATACAAGCATGACAGAAACCCTGATGGAAACGCGGCATGAGACCGCCGCAGACGGCCGCCGTCTGGATGTACTCCTATCTGAGTTCACCGGACTGACCCGTTCCCGTGTGGCCGGTCTCATGGAGGAAGGCCACTGCACCGTGAACGGCGCGCCCGAAAAAAAAGCCGGCGCCAAGCCCAAGCCCGGCGCCGCTGTTGTTTTGACTGTTCCTGCCCCCAAGCCTGCCGTTCCGCAGGCGGAAGACATTCCCCTTGTAATCCTGTACCAGGACGATGACCTGGCCGTTGTCATCAAGCCCTGCGGCATGGTCGTACACCCCGCCGCCGGCAATGAGGACGGCACGCTGGTCAATGCCCTGCTGCACCATCTGGACCATCTCGGCTCCATCGGCGGCGAGTTGCGCCCCGGTATCGTGCACCGTCTTGACAAGGACACATCCGGCCTGCTGCTGGTCGCAAAAAACGACGCAGCCCAGTTGTCCCTCTCGCGTCAGCTTCAGGAACGGCAAATGGAAAAGCATTACCGCGCCCTGGTCGACGGCACCTTCAAGGAAACATCGGGCCGCATTGATGCGCCCATTGCCCGCAGCAAAAAGGATCGCAAAAAGATGGCCATTGACCCGGAGGGCCGCCCGTCCGTCACCGACTGGACAGTTCTTTCCACCGGCCGTGCCGTGACCCTTTTGGACGTCCACATTCTCACTGGGCGCACCCATCAGATCCGCGTCCACATGAAGTCGATCGGTCATCCCGTCTGCGGCGATCCGATCTACGGCTCCGACCGCGGTGCGAAGGTCTCGCGCCTGATGCTGCACGCCTATTCGCTGTCCTTCACACACCCCTCTACCGGCGAGCGCATGACCTTCACCGCCCCGCTGCCGGAGGCGTTCATTGTGTCTCTCCGTTCAAACGGCGTGACATGGTGACATACTGCTCGACACCCTGACCGATCGCCTCCGCCAGCTGCTCCCGGTAGTCTGCCGTCAGCAGCCGTGCTTCCTCCGCCGAATTGGAAATAAAGCCGCACTCGATCAGCACCGACGGCATCCCCAATTGCAGGATAAAGTAATCGCCAGACATAGCCGTCCGCTCCTTCGCCGGATTGACACCCTGAATCAGCGCCTCCTGCATGCACCCAGCCAGCAGCCGCCCGCTGTCCGCGCCAGGACGATAGAACACCTGCGGGCCTGACTCCCTTCGATCCCGGTATTCATTCATATGGATGGACAGCACCATGTCCGCGTTGGCAGCTGCGGCGATCCCGATCCGCCGTTCCATATCCTGCCGCTTCATGGTTTTGCCCTCCGGCCGATCCTCCGTACACAGGTCCTCGTCCCTGCGGCGCGTCATCACGACGTTAGCGCCGCGCCGGACGAGGGCTTTTTCTGTCTCCAGCGCTACTGCCAGATTCAGCTCTTTTTCCCAGACGCCGCTGTCCCTGCACTTTGCACCTCCGTCGTAACCGCCGTGTCCCGGATCGATCACAATGGTCAGTCCGCTGAGGCTCCCTTGCGGCGCAGGCGTTTCCGTCTGTGCCGCGGGATTTGGCGGCGGTGTCCCGACATCCTGCTTCGACAGGGCAAACACCATGCAGATCCCCACAATCAACAGCGCCGTTACCCCTACCGTCAACCGTCTTTGCAGCTTTTCTCCCGGCAAGATCCCCATGTGCTCACGCTCCTTCCCCACATGGTATGTTTCCCCTGCCGCGCTCATTCCTGCAAGCCGTTCGGTCCATCCTGCATCTTCAACTTGTGGATAACTTGCGAGATTTGTCCACACTTTCCACAATGTTATCCACAATGCAAATCCCACAATTCCAGCATCTTCCGACTGATCGTCCGACTTTTCCACAGCTTCAACAGTGTTTCCACAGCATTCATCCACAATCGTCATTCGTGTGGATAAGCTGTTTATATTGTTTTCCATGCATTTTTTCTTTCATTTATTTCAATATATTGTCATTTATCAAGTTTGTATTACATTTTGTTTTCCATTTTGTAATCTCCGACAAAAAAAGGACTGTGCTTTCACACAGTCCCTGAATGCATATTTTCAGCTCAGACTTCCACGCGGATGACGTTTTCCACCTTGCAGATCTTGCTGTTGAGGTTACTGACCGCCGCCTGCACTGCGCGTTCGGAGGCGTCATGCGTGATGAAGATCATGGGCACGCTGCCGTCCTTCTGGGCGTCCTTCTGCATCATGGTGGCGATGGACACGTCCTCACGCGCGAAGCATTCTGCCACGCTGGCCAGCACGCCGGGGTTATCATTCGCGGAGAGGCGGATAAAGTAGCGGCTGGTCCAATTGCGGGTGAAGTGCAGGCTCTGGTCGGCCTCGGCGGTATTCTCGAAGTTATCGTAGTAATGCTTTTCGGTATTCACAGCGTTCAGGATATCGCTGACCACTGCGCTGGCGGTGGGCGTACCCGCGCCATATCCCTGCATCATGATGTCCTCGCAGCTATGGCCGTGCAGATACACAGCGTTGAAGCTGCCCTCGACCTGCGCCAGCGGGTGCTTCTTGGGGATGAAGGTCGGATGGACGCGCACCTCAACGCGGCGTCCGTCGCGCTTTGCGATAGCAAGCAGCTTCAGCACGTAGCCCATTTCCTTGCCGTACGCAATATCCATCGCCGTCACGCCGGTGATACCTTCGCGGAACACCTTCTCGTAGGTCACACGGCCATGGAACGCGAGACTGGACAGGATGGACAGCTTGAACGCCGCATCCATGCCCTCCACGTCAAAGGTGGGGTTCGGCTCCGCCAGGCCCATCTGCTGGGCGTCGCGCAGCACCTCGGCGTAGTCCGCGCCATCCTTATCCATGCGGGACAGGATATAGTTGGTGGTACCGTTGATGATGCCCATCATCTTATCAATGCGGTTGGCCTGCATGGAGTGCTGGAGCGTCGCGATGATCGGCATGGCGCCGCCGACGCTGGCCTCGTAGTACAGACCCACGCCCTGCTTTTCGGCCTCGGCCTGCAATTCATGCCAGTGGGTCGCCAGCGCAACCTTATTGGCCGTCACCACGGTCTTGCCGTGCTTCAAAGCGTCCAGCACAAAATCCGCCGCCGGATGCTCGCCGCCCATGAATTCGCACACCAGGCTGATCTCGGCATCCTCCATCACGTCCTGCTTATTGAACACCAACAGCTCCTGGGGAATGCCATTGGGGATGAAGCTTTCGAGGTCCTTCACCAGCACCTTCTTCACCCGGATGGACACATGGCAGCGCTCCGCGATCTCCGCCTTCATGTCCTCCAGCAGACGATACACACATCCACCGATGTTTCCGCCGCCCAGGAATCCGATCACTACTTCTTTCATCTTGACATCCCCTTTTTGTGTTTGTTTCCAGGGGCGCTGCCCCTGGACCTCTGAGGTTTCGCGCCTTCGGGCGCGACCAGGGACGCTGTCCCTGGACCCTGCAAGGGCCGCAGGCCCTTGACCCATTCTGTGCCATGCTTGACTTTCTTCGATTGGCTTCGCATACTTGCGGCTTGACAGCCGCGGCTTATCTGCGTTCATGGTGGTTGCGCGTCGCGCGGCTTGACTGCTCCCGTGTCACTTGGTTTGGATTGGTGGTTATTTGGCTTGCGCCTTGTTGCGCTCCCAGATGATGCGCAGGCCTTTCAGGGTCAGCAAGCCGTCGATGTGGTCGAGCACGCGGCTTTCGTCGGCCAGCATTTGAGCCATACCGCCGGTGGCGATGACCTTAGCGGGCTTGCCAAGCTCCTGCTTCATCTTGTTGATAATGTGCAGCAGCATGCCGACATAGCCATAGAACATACCGGACTGTAAGTTCGTCAGCGTCGTGCGGCCAATGACCGTTTCCGGCTTGGTCAGTTCGAAGCGCGGCAGCTTCGCCGTGCCGGTGGACAGCGCCTCGCTCGCCAGCTTGATGCCGGGGAAAATGCTGCCGCCCAGGAACGACCCTTTTTCGTCCACCACGCCGAAGGTCGTCGCCGTGCCGAAGTCCACAAAGCTGACCGGGCCGCCGTATTCCTCGTAAGCCGCCACGGCATTGGCAATTCGGTCGCTGCCAAGCTCACGGGGATTCTCGTAGCGAATGTTGATCCCCGTCTTTACGCCCGGCGCCAGGAACATGGGCGACTGGTGGAAGTAGTTGGTACACATGTGGTCAATGGTATAGTTGATGGTCGGCACCACGCTGGAGATGATGATCCCCTCCACGTCCTCCGTGCGCACACCGTCGTGTGCAAACAGGTTGGTCAGCAGAATGCCGTACTCATCCGAGGTGTACATTTTGTTCGTGGAAACACGCCAATACCGCTTCATTTCCGTGCCATCAAACAGCGCGGTTTTGATGTTGGTATTGCCGATATCCATCGTCAGGATCATGTTTCAAGCCCCCATTACCGATTTTCACGCCGGACAGATGTACTCCCGGCTGCCTGCTCATTTCCGTACCTTCTCCAGCGCGATAACCACCGGCGGGGTGATCAGCGCTGCCGCAATTGCCTCCGCAGGTCCGGCGCCGCCGGCCGTTGCTGCGATGGCCGTCAGTACGCTCGTGTTGTCAATTCCGCACATCACATAGAACAGCAGCATCAGGCCAAGATACAGCACCGTATTGGTCAGCGAGCCGCAGGCAGCGGCAGCCGCGCAGGCAAAATGCTTCTGACGCTTTTTCAGCAGTGTGTACACCGCATGGATCACCACCGGCACGCAGAGGCGCGGCACGAAGGTCATCAAAATCGTGTACAGCGGCGAAGCGCCCATCAGCGTGCCAACCAGCAGCGACGGATTCGTCAGCGCGGTCACAAAGCTCGTTGCGCCGAAGGCCAGGCCCAGGATCAGGCCGCTTTTCAGCCCCATAAAAATCGTTCCGACTGCCACCGGGATGCACAGCAGCGTCACCTTGCACCACGGCAGCGGAATCAGACCCAGCGGCGTCTGTCCCAGCAGGAAGATCAGTCCAACAAACAGGGCGAGCACAACAAAATCGGTCAGTTTCTTTCCTCGGGTATTCATGTTTTCCTCCGTTCAGGCTCCTTTGGATGCCTGTCGACAAATGTATTTCCGCACCCATACCCAAGCGCGTCCGGTGCTCTCGCTCCCGGCGTACCATACGGGTACGGATTTTTATATTATACGCCGTTTTCATCCGCTTGTCAAAGCACGGCGGCACAATCATTGGAAAAACATAATAAAGACAGGGCCAGCCTTTCGGTCTGACCCTGCCTTCGCGTTTTTGATATCTTACTTGTAGGAAACGCCCTTGCTGAAATCCAGGATAGAGATCAGCGTGCGGCCGCGCTGCAGCTCGATCTCCTTGCCCTGATCGTCATAGAACACGGTACGCTCGTCAGCCTTGGTGCGCTTCCAGTAGCCGGCGATGTGGCGGCCGCCGATGAAAATATCAGCATTGCCCTCGCCGATCATCTTCATCATGGGCGCGTCCTTGGAGCCGTTGTAGGGCACCTCGGTCCACTGCACAATGACATTGGAGAACACCACAGGCTCCTCCGTGTCACGATCCACGTAGAGCGCCTCATCGTCCTTGTTGACGATATAGCGATAGTAGGCATTCTCCGCCGCCTCATACACGATGTGGGAGTTGTAGGTCACCATGCCCTGATCGATGAGGATCTCGGTGGCCTCATCGCCCGCCGTGGGCAGCTCGTCGGTGAACAGGAGCGTATGGTTGAGCGGCTTCACACCGCTGTCAACCAGCGTGCTCAGACCAGCCACATTGGCCGCGCGGTTGTGGGGCGAAGGACGGCCCTTGCGCGGATTGAAAAACTTGTTCCAGGCCTTACCGCCATCGGTACCGTCAAAGCGGTTCCAGTTGCGCTTGATACCGACCTGCTTCATCGCATCATTGATGTTGGAGCCCTTCTTGGTCTGGCCGCCGTAATGGACAAAGCCGCCGTACCACTCTGCCGCCAGGTATACATGACCCACGCGCGCAGAACGGATCGGACCTACGTCATCGGGCAGCAGATCGGAGAACAGCACGGACAGACGGGTCTGACCGGTGCGATACAGCGGGCTTTCGTAAATGATGTCGGAGTAGATCACGCCCCACTGTGCATAGGTATTCACGCCGCCGTCGGAGTTGTCGACCTGAACCAGCATCGGCAGGTACGTGCCCGTCACTGCCAGACCCAGGAACGTATCCGGAATATCCTCATAGTCGGACAGACGCAGACCCGTTGTCGGGCTGACGCCAGCCTGCATCTTGTTTTCAGTCACCTTCGTGAGCTTGATCTTGCGCTTTTCCTTGCTGTTGATTTCTTTATACTCATCAGCCAGCGCCGAACCAGCGGATACCAGCAGACTCAAGGCCAGCGCGAGCGCCACGATCCTCTTCATCATTTGACATACTTCCTTTCAGCTATAGATGGACAACATCCAGATTGTAACACCGCTGTAATAGTGTTGTCAATACGCATATTCTGCATTTTCCCTGTACAGCTGTAAAAAATGTCGGATCCTGCCGGATTTTCATAAAAACAGTCCCAGCATGCCGGGATTGCTGCATGCCGGGACTGTTTTGCATTGAATCAGCTAGCGTCTCCCACCGCGACAAAGACCGTCGCATTCATGCCATAGCGGGTGTTGGCGTCGGGCGTGAAGGCCACCGTCACATTATAGCTGGTCTCCTCCGCGCTCCCGTCCGGCACCGCAGAGATCATCACGATCTCGCCCTCATGGTTCACTTCATCGTCCTCGTTCCAAGCCAGGGTCACACGAACCTTGCTGCCCACCTTGATGCTGGCCAGATCGCTCTCTGCCACCAGGCCCTCGATCTGCATGGCGTCATTGGGATAGATGGTAGCGATCGCCTGAGAGGCCTCAACCGCGGCGCCCTGGGTCACCTTCACCTCGGCCACCACGCCGTCCACGCCGACGATGATGCTGTTGCCGTTCACGGTCAGGTCCGCCGCCGTGCCGGTCAGCGTCTCCATCAGCAGGTCGCCGCGCTTGACGGTCTGGCCGGCCTTCACTGCCATGTTGACGATGGTACCCGCGCCGGTGGTCATTTCCGGCAGACGGCGGGTCACATTGCCGCGGCCAATGCGCACCGCGTCGCGCAGCGTATCCTCACGGTACACATTCACCGATTCGCCCACAATAAAGTCACCCTCGGTGACCTCCACCGTGTAGGAGCCGGTATCCAGCACCGTGATGATGCCCGCGCCGGTATGGTCGGTGTTGTTCTTGCCCGCCAGATACACGATCTGACCTGCATGGACATAGGTATTCTCAATGGTGCTGTACGCTGCGCCGTTGCTTGTGCTGGCGCTGATGGTGTAGCGCACGCCGCCCTCCAGGTAGATGGCCGCGCCATAGCGCTCAGTCACGGCCGCCGCATCGTCGCCGGGCTGGGCAAAGACCGCCGTGATCTCGCCGTCCTGGCCTGCGTAATACTTGGTCGTGCGGAGTGTCGCTGCCACATCGCCGGTGTTCACCGTCTGGCCCACCGCCAGGTTCAGCTGCTCCACGCTGCCGCCCCGGGGGGCCTCCAGCTCATAGGTCGACGCAGCTGTCACTTTGCCGTCAAAGGAGATGGTCTCAGCGGAGGCGGCAGCCGTGCACGCCAGCAGTGCGGCAGTCGTCAGGGACAGGATGGACTTCATGGGTTTGTTCATGGGGATTCCTCCTTATTTATTTTCATTCTTATCCGGTTCCTGTTTACATGGATCGGAGCGCGTCGATGGGGTTCAGCCGCGACGCCTTGCGGGCCGGGGCCCAGCCGAAGATGATGCCCACCGCCGCCGAGAAGCCGACGCCCAGCGCAATCGCGCCGCCGGAGATGACGAACACCGTGCCCATCACCCTGCTCAGGATCAGCGACACCAGCAGACCCAGCACCACGCCCAATATACCGCCGATGACCGACAGCAGGAACGATTCGATCAGGAACTGCATCTGGATCTGCCACGGAATGGCGCCCAGCGCTTTTTTCAGGCCGATCTCCACCGTGCGTTCCGTCACCGTGGTCAGCATCATGTTCATAATGCCGATGCCGCCGACCAGCAGCGCGATGGACGCGATGCCCGCCAGCAGGGTCGATACCATGCCGAGCATCTGGTTCATGATGTCCTCCACCGAGCTCATGTCGGTGATGGTGAAGCAATCCTCCTCAAAGCTGAACATGGCGTCCATCGTTTCGGTGATGGTGTCGGACGCCGCATTGGAGTCCGTGCCGTCCACCAGGTACACCGTAAAGCTCGTGACCACATTCGCGTTGTTCATCTTGAGCGCCGTGGTATAGGGGATCAGGATATCCGGGCTGCCGGAGAACAGGCTCATGATGCTCTCCGTCCCCTCGGTGGAGAAAACGCCCACCACCAGGTAAGGAATGCCTGAAACATACAGATTCTCGCCGATGGGATCCACACCGAAGAAGAACTGGTCGATGATATCCTGGTTGATCTCGCACACATAGGACATGTTCGCCTCGTCCACCACATTCAGGGCGCGGCCGCGCTTCATCACATCGTTGGTGCGGAAGTAGTAGGAGTTCTTGCCGGAAATGTTGACGTTGCTCTCATATTCGCCGCCGCGGGACACACGCGTGCGCAGCGAGACCGTCGGCGTCAGGCCGTCCACCATCTCCAGCGCGGTGATCTCGTCCAGATCCTCCGTGTTCAGGCCGCTTTTTAGGTCGGAGCCCGTGACCGAAACAGTCAGCGTACCCGCGCCCATGGAGGAGAAGGAGCTGGTCAGCGACCCGGAAAAGCCATTGACCGTGGTGATCAGCGTGATGACCGCCATGACGCCGATCAGGATGCCCAGCACCGTCAGGAAGGAGCGCACCTTGTTGGAGCGGATGTTGTCAAAGGACATCGCCAGGCACTCGCCCACCATGCTGATGTTTTTGCGAAGGCTCTTAAGCATCGTGCGTGCCGCCTCCTTCCGTCAGCTCGCCGTCGATAATGTGGACGACGCGCCGGGCATTGGCTGCGATCTTGGTGTCGTGGGTGATCATGATGATCGTGTGTCCCTCGCGGCTCAGCTCCTGGAACAGCTCCATCACCTGTCGGCCCGTCTTTTGGTCCAATGCGCCGGTGGGCTCGTCTGCCAGCAGGATGGAGGGATTGCCCACCATGGCTCTGGCGATAGCCACGCGCTGCTGCTGGCCGCCGGAAAGCTGGTTCGGATAATGCCCCATGCGGTCGGCAAGGCCCACGCGCTCCAGCATCTCGCGGGCCCTGCGCTTGCGCTCGCGGCCCGGAACGCCCGCATAGATCAGCGGAAGCTCCACATTCTTCTGCGCCGTCAAACGCGGCAGCAGCTGTGAATTTTGAAAGATAAAGCCGATCTCCTGGCTGCGGATGTGCGCCAGTTCCACCTCTGTCATATCCTCGATCACCTGACCGTGCAGCACATATCCGCCGGAGGTGGGCACGTCCAGACAGCCGATGATGTTCATCAGCGTAGACTTGCCGCTGCCGGAGGGACCCAGCACCGCCAGGAACTCGCCTTCTTCCACATCCAGATCCACATCCTTGAGAATGTGTGCCTGCTCGTCGCCCATCTGATAAAATTTGTTGATTCGCCGCATGCGGAAGAAGGTCTTTTTGATCTCCTCCTCGGTCATGTCCGCGAAAATGTCCTTTTCAGGCATTGCCTGCTTTGTTTTTTCCATTACCGGCCACCGCCCGGATTCCAATTGCCAGATCCGCCCTGACTGTTATTTGTGTTGCGCTGGCGCGAGTTCTGGCCGTTGTTGAGCACGCGCTGGCTGCCAAACATGCCGTTCATCATGGAAGCCCAGCCGTTGCCCGAGGGCGTCTTGACCTGCGCATAGACCGTATCGCCGCTGTTCACGCCGCTCTTGATCTCCACATAATTGCCGTTGCTCACGCCCACGGTGATGTCGTGGCGCTCCAGCTCCTGCTCGGCATTATACATATAAACATACGCCTGATTCTTTTCGTCGAAGCTCAGCGCGTCTGCCTTCAGCACCACGACGTTCTCCGCGCTCTCCTTGGGCACGGACACAGTCGCCTGCATGCCGGGATACACGCCCGCCGTCACTTCCACGTCGCAGGTCGCCGTATAATAGGCCACGTTGCCGCTGGACGCGGAAATGTAATTGATCTTGCCGATGGTCGAGGTGAACTGGTTCTCGGTCGCCGTGACCGTCACCGTGCACTGGTCGCCCACATGCACGCTGCCGATGTCATATTCGTCCACGCGCACCGACACCGTCATGTGGTCGAAGTCCGCCACCTGGCACAGCGTATCGCCGCTGCTCACTTCGTCGTCCTTCTTCACATTCATCAGGTTGACCGTACCGTCAAAATCGGCCTTGATGGTTTCGCCGTTGGACAGCTTGACCAGCTTGTCTCCCTTGTGCACCCTGTCGCCTGCCGCCGCATAAACCGCGCGGACCGTCGCCGCCGAGGAGGCGTTGTAGTTCTTTGAGTCTACCAGCGCCAGACTGCCGGAGAAGCTCAGCGCATTGGAAATGCTGCCGATGGTCGCGTTATACCCCGTGTAGGTCACCGTGTACTCCGCCTTCAGCGAGTTCCATCCGATAAAAACGGCGATCGCCAGCACCACCAGCAGCACGATCGTGATCACGATCCGCTTGAGTACCCGCTTCCAGCGTTTGGTCTGTTTCTTCTTTCCTGCCATGCCATTGTCTCCTGTTCCAAATTTGCCAATTGATCTTGGCATTGTTCATTTTAGCAGATAAATTGTTGAGTGGAAATGGCCAAATCGTAAATCTTGTGTGAACAAACTGATGAATACAACAAAAAAACAACTGGCAGACGCGTTACATTCCGTGTCTGCCAGTTATTCTTTCTTATTTTATTCGCTGGCGGAACAATCCGTGCCGGTTGCAATACCAGTACAGCATCCGCGTCCGGCGCACCGTGAAGCGCGCCTCCGCATTCCCCTCCGGATACAGCTTGACCAGCTGGAACCCGCTGTCCGTCACGGCTGCCAGAAAGGAAATGAAATGCTGCTTGGTCATTTCATGGGGCGCCGTCACGTAGTATTCGTCCTCCACCTGCTCGATGGTCAGCGCATGCGCCTCATCCGGTGCTTCTGCCTCCAGCGGCGGCAATGTCAGTCCGCAGCAGCTGATCACCGCTTCGCCGCCCGCAAAGATCACGTTCCCGCACACCGGGCAGACATACAGCTTCGCGCGCGCCACATTGAAGGACCGGTTCCCATTCGTCACCGCTTCCCCCGACAGCAGCTCGATCATCGACACCCCCAGCGCCTGCGCCAGGGACTCCAGCAACGTAATGTCGGGGTACCCCCTGCCGTTCTCCCATTTCGACACGGCCTTGTCCGACACGCACAGCTTCGCCGCCAGCTGGGCCTGGGTCAAGCCGCATTTTTCCCGTGCCTGACGGATCACGCCGCCCGTCACATATTGATTCATGGCATTCGCCTCCTTGCCTGTCCAGCATACCACCAAACAGGCCGTCTGGCTACCTACGCTTCGTGGAATGCCCTCATCGGACCATCAGGAGCAGGTATTCGTCGGTATCCTCCTCCAGCTTTCGCTCGCCGGACGGATGGAACCCGTTCCGCTCATAAAAGCGGATCGCGCGGGCATTTTTCTCCAGCGCCCAGAGATGATCCGCTTGCTTATCCCTCACGGCGAAGGCCAGCAGTTTTTCCCCAATGCCCTGTCCCTGCAAGACCGGTTCCACGAACAGCTTCTCCACCTCTGTGCCCTTCAAGCGGATAAAGCCTTTCACCACGCCGTCGTCATAGACATAAGTGGTTGCCAGCAATGTCGGGGCTGTCAGGTATTCCTGCATGCGGCTTCCCACCTGGAGATCGCCAAAGTAGAACTCGTCGTTCTGAAAGATCGGATAAAAATTCAGCCGGTAATTGAAGATCTCGATCTCCGCAAGTCTTGACGTATCCTTTTCGTCTGCCCGCCGGATCTCATTCATGCTTTTGCTGCTCCTTTCCCTGCTCTATACCGCGCGTGCGGTTGTCTTTCCGTTTTTTGGCCGATTGGCGGCAATCGCCGCTCACAGGATTTCACGCAGCTTATCCAGGAACGCTTCCTCGCCGAAGGTATTGATCTTGAAGAACATCGCCTGGCTGCCGCCGGAGGTGATAGCCGTCAATTGGACCGGGCCGCCGCGCTCCTGGAACAGCGTCACATTCATGCTGACGCGATTGTTGCCCAGATAGCTGTAGCGTTCAAATACCATCACAATGCACTCGGCGTCCGCGCCGCGCATTTCGTTCATGTCCTCCATCGTCGCAGAAATGCTGCTGTTCACAATCCCCCGCTGAATCCGATTCGCCAGCGCGTGAATATCCTCATAAATGCCGCGTTCCACCAGCTTTGCCATGGTTCCCATCCTTTCCGGGACGCCACCGCGTCCATGTGTCTATAATAGCACACCCCGCAGAAACGTCCATAGGAAAGCACCCAAAGATACAGGCAGCCGACTGAATTGTCAGCTGCCTGCATGTCATGGATTGATTTACGAATTGATTATGAAGAGAAAGCACATTCACTGTTGTTTTCTGTCTCAAGTTACCATTCTTTTTGTTGATCTGATTTTTTTGGAATTAACTTGTGCAAAATATTGACATTTTGTTTTTCGGCTTAACGGGAGGTTTTCTGCATGAATGCTTTTGATTTTTTGTCGGCTTCAAGGTTGAGGAGTCCCTGTAAATCGCACGATTTGACTCATCTCCGCTGCACTCCGGAACCCGGCGATATTGCGTTGTTATGCAATATCTGTGCCGGCATTCTGGTTCATTGCAGCCGTCGGCAAAGATACTTTTGTCTTATATTTGGAATTGATTGTCCGTTTTTCTAAACTTATGGATGCAGAATAAAGAATATTTGCCCTGTTTTATCAAAATCACCTTGAACACTTGTGAAAAATGTGATAACATTACGAATGAATCCAGCGTTCTGTGAACAGTCGTTCACGGCGCTGCCGAATAGTCGGACCGCAGTCGAATGCCGGTCCAGAATTGAGGAAACCTATGGGCAACGCCAAGTATGACGCTCTCAAAATCGAGAACCAGCTGTGCTTCCCCCTTTATGCCGCCTCCCGCGAGATCATCAAGCAGTACAAGCCCTTTTTGGACGAGCTTGACCTGACCTACACCCAATATATCACCATGCTGGTGTTGTGGGAGTATGGCGAAATGAGTGTGAAGGACCTGGGACAGCGTCTGCTGCTGGACTCCGGAACGCTGACGCCCCTGCTGAAAAAGCTGGAAGCCAAAGGCCTGCTGACCCGCCGCCGCTGCACCAATGACGAGCGCTGTCTGCTGGTCAAGCTGACCGACGTCGGCACGGCCATGAAGGACCGCGCCGTCAGCATTCCCGAGCGCATGGCAGCCTGCTGCCATTTGGAACCCACCGAAGCCGCCGAGCTCTATCGTATCTTATATAAGATCCTTGCCGGCGTCACCGTCGAGGATTGACCGCCGATCTTATCCATGCTGCCGCATTCACTGTGCGGCAGTTTTTTTGATTAAAAAACCTGCGCATGACAGGCAGGGACTTCTCCCTTCCGCATGCGCAGGGGTTCAGCCGTCCGACGCTCAGGCCGGATGTGCCGGCATAGATCAATAGTTGGCGGCGCTGACCTCAAAATAGCTCTGGGGATGTGCGCAGACCGGGCAGGCAGCGGGAGCCTTGACGCCCACGCAGATGTGACCGCAGTTGCGGCACTCCCACACCTTGACTTCGCTCTTTTCGAACACCTGCTTGGTCTCGATGTTGTTCAGCAGCGCACGATAGCGCTCCTCATGATGCTTCTCGATCGCGCCCACCATGCGGAACTTGGCAGCCAGCGCGGTGAAGCCCTCCGCCTCAGCGGTCTTGGCGAATTCCTCATACATGTCGGTCCACTCGAAGTTCTCACCGTCGGCAGCGGCGTTCAGGTTGGCCACGGTGTCACCCAGACCGCCCAGCTCCTTGAACCACATCTTGGCGTGTTCCTTCTCGTTGTCGGCGGTCTTCAGGAACAGATCGGCGATCTGCTCATAGCCTTCCTTCTTGGCGACGGAAGCAAAATAAGTATACTTGTTGCGGGCCTGGGACTCACCGGCAAAAGCAGCCTGCAGGTTTTTCTCCGTCTGCGTACCGGCATAACGATTCATATTCTCAGCCATGTCATTTCATCCTTTCCTTATTACAATCAAAACAGATTGTTCTGTTTTCTCACATATTATACCATCTTTGGCTCGTTTTGTAAACCCTCCGGCCACTATGTTTCCAAAGGACCGCGGTCTTTCACGCTCAGACAGTATGATTTGAAGTACACTCATCTATTATGCATCAGATTAAGAATCCCCGGAAGTTCCCATGTAAGCGATTTCCTATTTTCTTTCATTGATCACTGTGTTTTTCGTGCGTTCTGCTCCGCATAAACTATAATCCTTCATTATATGCACGCCGCATCAGTCATCTGTGACGCTCCGATAAAGTACTTTCATAAAATCAGCCTCCTGACGTCGTTGGTCCTGTTAAGACTTTCGTCTGTTTTTTCGCTGCATTCATTTCTTTTTTGTGCAAAACGGAATGAATTGTGCATAAATCCTCCATATTTCTTATTGACAGAATCGTAACTTTTGGGTATAATATTTGATGTAATTACTTTCATAGTGTAAAAGTGCCGAATCCGGTCTGTTTTACACGCTGGAATCGCTGAACAATGTATCAAACGCAGGTGAAATCATTTGAAGCAGATGTCATTCAAGCAGTACCGTGCAATGGATCTTGTGTTTTTCACGCTGATCCTGGCCGTCTCGCAGCTGATCATCACATTTGCCGCCTCCAGATGGTTTGCCGATCAGCTGTATGTCGTTTCTCCGGTAGCTGCCGTCACCGCCATCGTCATGATGCGCTGGGATTTGTTCGCACTGATCCCTGCCGCAGCGGGCGGCGTCGTGCTCAGCCTCATCTCCGGCGGTTCCTGGAAGCATATACTGATTTATTCAGTCGGCAATCTTCTCTCCCTCGCCGCCCTCGCCCTGCTCAAGAGGCTTGGCAAGCAGGAGGTTCAGGGGAGCACGAAATTGGCGCTGTTTTTTGCCGCAGCGGTGCAGGTATTGATGCTCATCGGCCGCATGCTGACGGCGCTGGTCGCTGGATACGGGTTCTTCGAGAGCCTCGCATTCATGACCACGGATATTCTATCAATCGTCTTTACACTGGTGCTGGTGTGGATCGCCCGTCGGGTCGATGGTCTCTTTGAGGACCAGAAGCACTATCTGCGCCGCATTCAGAATGAAGAGTAAACCGAAGGGGGAGGACGGGTTTGAAGACTGCAATGGGAACCGACTATCTGGTGTACGATGAGGCGACAAAATCGTACCGCAGCGACCCTGAACAGGATGTGCGCGACGACGTTGAGAAGCACTACTGGCGAAACGTCGTACACACGGTACTGAAGGACTGGCGTCTGTACGCCATGCTGATCCCAATGATCCTGGTGTTCCTGTTCTGGCGCTACTTCCCGATGTATGAGCTGCTGCGCTGCTTCAAGGTCTCCGACGAGGTCAAGCCGGTGGCAGAGCAGTTCTTCTCGGGCTTCTCCTATTTCAAGCGTCTGCTGGTAGGCGGCGACAGCCTGTCGCTGGAGTTCTGGCGTGCGCTGCGCAACACTTTCCTGCTGAGCTTCTATGGTCTGTGCTTCGGCTTCCCGATGCCGATCATCCTGGCCCTGTTCTTCAACGAAATCAAGTCCAACATCCTGCGCAGCACCTACCAGGTCATGACCTACCTGCCCAAGTTCATCTCCACCGTCGTTATGACCTCTCTGGTCACGATGCTGGTGAAGCAGGGCTCCCTGACCTCCAACATGGGTATCGTGTCCCAGTTCCTTTCGTCGCTGGGCCTGATCTCCCCGGAGATCGCCAACGCAGGTCTGCTGAACAACCCTGCCTTCTTCCGCAGCATCTATCAGATCAGCGGCATTTGGGAGACGGCCGGCTATGACAGCATCGTGTTCTTTGCCGCCATCATTGCCATCTCGCCCACCAGCTATGAGGCCGCGCAGATCGACGGCGCCAGCAAGATGGCTCAGATGCGCTACGTGGTCATTCCCAGCATCCTGTCCACGCTGGTCATCATGCTGATCATGCGTATCGGCTCCCTGCTGCAGGTCGGCTATGAAAAGGTCCTGCTGCTGTACAACGCCAACACCTATGTGACTGCTGACGTCGTGTCCACCTTCGCCAACCGTTATGGCATGGGCACCTCCTCCGCCAAGGGTCTGGCGTCCGCCGCCGAAATGATGAGCAACGTCATGGGCATGCTGCTGGTCATCGGCGCCAACACCATCGCGCGCAAGGCGTCCGACGTATCGCTGTATTAAGGAGGCAAGGGCATGAAAAGAAAGCTTGAAATCTCCGAGCTGATCTTCAAAATCGTCAGCTACACATGCCTCACGGTGTTCGCACTGTGCTGCCTGTATCCCTTCGTGTATTCCATTTCCGCCTCCATCAGCGGCCAGCATGCCGTTGACTACAGCGAAGTGGTCCTGTTCCCCAAGGACATCCAGTTCAAGGCCTTCGCCCAGATGTTCAACGACAACATGTTCTGGAATGCCTATTCCAACACGCTGTTCCTGACCTTCTACGGCACCATCTGGTCGATGATCATCGCCATTCTGGGCGCCTACGCCCTGTCCAAGAAGCGCCTGCTGTTCCGCCGCTTCTTCAACTTCTTCCTGGTGTTCACCATGTGGTTCTCCGCAGGTATCGTTCCCCAGTACCTGAACTACCTGCAAACCAAGGCCGTGTTCAACAGTGTCGGCATTATGGATGACAAGTGGCTGGTCATCATCGCCATGGGTATGGCGGCCATGAACATCATCCTGCTGCGCAACGCCTTTGAGGGCGTGCCCGCCGATATCGAGGAGGCCGCCATCGTCGACGGCGCCACTGAGTTCCAGGTGCTGAGCAAGGTCCACATCCCCATGTGCAAATCCACCATCGCAACGGTCGCCCTGTTCTTCGCCATTTCCCGCTGGAATGGCTACTTCTGGGCCCGTCAGATGATCTCCAACGCCAACGAGCATCCCCTGCAGGTTTTCATCCGTCTGAAGCTGGAGGAATACACCGACCCCGAGGCCATGGCCGGCTGGGCGCAGGTTTACTCCTCCGACTCCGTCATCTATGCCCTGCTGGTCTGCTCCATCGTCCCGATCCTCATCATTTACCCCTTCATCCAGAAGTATTTCGCCAAGGGCGTGAACATGGGCGGCGTGAAGGAGTAAAACCCAACTTCGCATCCATCAGCCTTTCTGGCTGTGGGAAATAAAAAAGGAGTGAAACCATCATGAAGAAGATCCTTTCTCTGGCGATGGCTGCTACCCTGCTGGTGAGCAGTGCTTCCTTCGCTATGGCTGAGGACACCCTGCCCTACGCCGCCGGCACTGAGCTGCGCATGGCTACCGGCTACAACAGCGCCAAGACCGGCCTGTTCTTCGACGCTGAAACGGCTGGCGAAGGCGTGACCCTGGCTGACGGCGTGACTTATCATGCCGGCGACCTGAAGCCCACCTGGGTCGAGGTCAGCAATCGTCTGGGCATTAATTTCGTCGACCAGTATCAGGGCAACAGTGCTTCCAAGGAGTTCGAGTTCTGGAAGGACCGCCTGAACGAGGTCGACATGATCTCCGGTACCGCCGCTATGCTGAGCGAGTACGGCGAGGCTGGCTCCATCGTCAACATCGCTGAGTATCTGGATCAGATGCCCAACTTCTCCGCCTACCTGGCCGCCAATCCCATCGTGCGTCTGTCCATCACCGGCAGCACCGACAACGGCGCCATCTACTTCTCCCCCTACTTCGACGGCGTCAACGACATCGAGCGTATGCCCCTGATGCGTGTTGACTGGGTGCAGACCCTGCTGGACGGCGAGGGCGAGTTCGACGCCGAGGCCGCTGACAAGCTGGCTCCCGCCGTGTATCAGCCCTACATGCCCACCGAGGGCAAGGTGGAAATCAACGTGGTGTCCCTGGACGGCACCGCCGTTGAGACCATCGTGAAGGACTATGACGCTGCCGGCAACATCATCGCCAAGATGAACGCTGCCGAGGGCCTGGACGGTGTGGACGCTGTCAACATGCTGCGTGCCTACATCGACACCGCCTACAACGGCTACTACGGCACCGAGCGCTCCAACCTGTTCGTGGGCCAGAACGCTGCCTGGGATGCTGACGAGCTGGTCGCTCTGCTGCGCTGCGTGGTCAGCAACTCCCCCTCTCTGAACGTCAATGGCAACCAGGTGCAGGGCCTGTTCTCCCGTGAGGACAACAACAACCAGCGCCGCGTTGACCTGTTCCGCTTCGCTGGCAGCCTGTTCGGCGTGCGCGGCCTGGAGTCCCGTCAGGATTACCTGTATGTGGGCACCGACGGCGAGCTGCATGACGCCCGTCAGGAAGTTGCCACCTACGAAGCTCTGGAGCGCCTGAACGCCATGACCCAGGAGGGTCTGATCTCCAAGGCTTATGTGGACATGTCCGAGGAGTCCACCGCCACCTACCTGGAGAACGACATCGGCTTCATGCACTATGACTACAACCAGACCCAGACCATCTACAACGCCACCAAGCTGCAGGAAGGCGAGAAGTACATGGCCGTGATGGTCCCCGTGGCTCGCTGGTTCGACGGCACCTCCGATGACGGCGTGATCATGCGCTTCACCGAGTCCTGGCGTTCTGTCAAGACCGACGGCTGGGGCATCAGCGTGGCTGGCGTTGCCGGCAACACCGACAAGCTGAATGCTTGCCTGAAGCTGATCGACTATGCTTACAGCCCCGCCGGTCAGATCCTGATGTCCTATGGTCCCGATGCCTTCATCAAGACCAACGCTGACGGTTCCTATGTCACCTTCTCCTTCAACGGCACCGAGATGCCCGTGATCGCCGACGCCACCGCCGATGAACTGTGGGCGAAGGCCAAGGGCAACTACACCAACTATGCTCGTCAGTTCCTGGGCTCCACCCTGTCCTTCGCCAAGAGCCAGGCCTTCGAGTATCAGTGCACTCACGAGGTCGGCAAGGAAGGCGCCGGTCACATCTCCACTGCCATCGCCCTGGGCACCATCAAGCACCCCGAGCTGGCTCTGTGCGAGAATCCCTGGTACACCTCCGTGCCCACCGTTCTGCCCACCACTGCTGTTGAGAATGCCCAGATCAGCGAGTACACCGAGCTGACCACCAACTTCAGCCAGAACAAGGGCGGCGAGAACATCTTCGTCAACCAGATCGTCAATGGCTACACCGTTGAGGGTGTGACCAATGCCGAGGAGGCTGTCGCGATGGTCTCTGACAACTGGAACGGCTTCCAGTACCTGTTCATCAAGGAAGGCGCTTGGGAGTCCCTGGTGGAGTTCTACAACACCCTGGCCCAGTAATCGCGCTGACTGATCGGTAAATCCCGCCGGGGCTGGCATGCTTCGTCAGCCAGCCCCGGTTTTCGAAAAAGACCGTATGGGGTCCTGCCCCATTCATTTCGCCGGAGCGGCAATAAACAAGGAGGTCACCATGTATAAGATCCAAATGACTTTTCAAAAGATAGCATGCTATCTGACTGTTATTGCCGGAGCGGTCTCTTTCATCTATTCTCTGGGAATGCTGACTGACCTGTATGACAGTCTGTATTACACCATGAGCAACCCCAAGGATCTGACCAAGACCAAGGTCCCGGGCTCCATCATTTACTACGACATGCAGGATTTCAACAAGCTGCTCCTGTATCTGAGCATCGGGCTGATTCTGCTGGGCGCGCTGGTCTTCCTGACCCAGACCCATGCCCGCAGAAAGTACTACATCGGAAATTACGTGGCCACCGGCCTGTACGCCGCCGCTGCGGTTGGCGTGACCGTCTGGTCCCACATCCAGATCGAGGCCTACAAGATCCAGTATCTGACCACCGTCGATTTCGCTGCCCTGGCGAAGTTCTCCAAGGGCATGAAAACCTTCTACACGGATTCTCCCTTCTGGTTCGATCTGCATTATGTGATGGCAGCCTGTCTGCTGATCACCGCGGTGCTGATCGTGGCCAACGCAATTTGGAAAGTATCGCTCATGCGCAATGAAACGCGCCTGATCGCTGAAAGCAAAGGAAAGGGGGCTGTCGCAGCATGACACAGGATGCCAAGCTGATTAAAAAGGACCGCATGCGGTACACCAAGAACACTTTTTCCGCCAACCTGGTGCTGGCAGCCATCCTCTTCGATGTGTTCTATTTCGTGAGCATTTATCAATCCGACGTTGGTTCCTACTACTATAATATGCTCGTCGGCGCTTCCATCATTTATAATCTGGTGTTCCTTCTTGCCTCTTTCCTCGCTTCCGAAGGCGTCAAAAGCCGCGGCAAAGGTTATCCCCAGCTGCTGGTTGTGCTGGGCCTGCTGCAAATCGGCCGCATCTTCATCATCCCGATGCAGGCCCATGCAGCCATGATCAAGGATGTGCAGGTTATGGGCAACGGCCAGTTCATCTGGTGCATCGTGTGCCTGCTGGCCTCCGCAGCTTGCTGCATCGGCGGCGGCATCACCAGCTATCTGAACAACAAGACCCTGAATGACTATCTGAAAACCATCGAACAGCCGAAGGTGCAAGGGAGGTAATCGGTATGGCACAACTGAGCTTGCAGCACGTTGAAAAGGTGTATGACAATAACGTCAAGGCTGTCCATGATTTCAACCTGGAAGTCAAGGACGGCGAAATGATCGTTCTGGTCGGTCCCTCCGGCTGCGGTAAGTCCACGACTCTGCGCATGATCGCAGGTCTGGAGGATATTTCCTCTGGTCATCTGCTGCTGGACGGCAAGGATGTGACGGACACCCCCGCCAAGGATCGCGACATGGCCATGGTGTTCCAGAACTACGCCTTGTATGGTCACATGACCATCTATGAAAACATGGCCTTCTCGCTGATGCTGCGCAAGGAAGATCCCAACGTGATCCATCAGAAGGTGCTGGCCGCAGCCGAGATCCTTGGCCTGACCGAGCAGCTGAACAAGAAGCCCTCCCAGCTTTCCGGCGGCCAGCGTCAGCGTGTGGCCATGGGCCGCTCCATCGTGCGCAGCCCCAAGGTCTTCCTGTTTGACGAGCCGCTGTCCAACCTGGACGCCAAGCTGCGCAGCGCCACCCGCCGCGAGATCATGCTGCTGCACAAGCGCTTGAACGCCACCATGCTCTACGTGACGCATGACCAGACCGAGGCGCTGACCCTGGCAGACCGCATCGTGTGTATGTCTATGGGCCATGTGCAGCAGATCGGCACGCCCCTGGAACTGTACGATCATCCCGCAAACCTGTTTGTGGCCAGCTTCATCGGTCTGCCGCCCATGAACTTCTTCGACGTCCGAGTCGAGGATGACAAGCTGATCGGCAAGAATTTCACTCTGGATCTGACCGCCGAGGAAAAGCACACGCTTCGCAGCTACAACCACAAGGAGATCGTCCTGGGCATTCGTCCCGAGAACACCGTGGTTGGCAACGATTTCAAGATGAAGGTCACCACCAACGAGAACCTGGGCATCACTACCCTGGTCCACGGCCATATCGGTGAGAACGGTGATGGCGACCGCATCATCTGCAAGCTGCGCGGCTGGTGCAATTACAAGGCTGGCGACGTGGCCTCCATCTCCTGCCGCAAGAAGCATTTCTTCGACAAAGAGACCACCAACGCCATTAAGGAGGACTGAGCATGAGCGCAAAGAAAACGTCCGGCGGTTTCAAGGAATTCCTGCGCAAGCGGATCGTTGGCCTCAAGCGCAATCCCACCATCATCCCGACGCTGTTGATGGTTTTCACCTTCCTGCTGTATTCCATGAACCTCACCCTTGTGTCCAACAGCACCGCCAAGATCCAGGGTACCGGTATGGGTCTGTGCCAGTTCGGCACCACCCTGTTCTCCATGCTCTCCCTGGTGTGCCTGATGAACGCTTTTCCCCGCCGCAAAAAGCCCAATGTGCTGATGCTGGTGGTCTTGTACGCCATGCTGGCTGTGATGATCTTCTGTGACGTCCATTACATCGGCTGCATCACTACCGCCATCACCCGCGCTGAGAGCCCCATCGACGTGACCACTGCCACCTATATTCCTGCCGCCGCCGCCATGCTGAAGTGGCACATTGGCTGTCTGGTGCTGTCTGGTCTGTCTGTGGCGACGCTGCCCATTTACAGCAAGCTGCTCCGCAAGATCAACACCTCTGTGGCCGTCGAAGAGAACGCCAACATGGGCACGATCGAGCTGTCCGAATAATCTATGGCCAACAAAAATCAAGCAGGGAATATCCACGAGCGTCCGGATGCTGCCGAGCGGTACTATGATCTCAAGAGTGCCGCGATGGACGACCTGGTCAACGCCAAGGCCGGCAAATCAAAGACCTACTCGATGGAGGAATTGGACAAGTACCGCTCCCGCAAGGGCATCCGCCTGGCAGAATGGCTCAAAATCCTGCTGCTGAAGGCGTGGATGTCGGGCGCGATCTGCTTCTTCTTTCTGTGGGGCCTCAGCATCTATCTCGGCTCGATCATCGACATGCTGTTCATCCTCGGCATCGCCCTGGGTTTCGCCACGGACCTGCTGACCAACAACATGATCCGTTTCATCGAGAAAACCCCCGGTGCCAATGATCGGTGGATGATGTTCCCGAAAAAACGCTATATCAGTCTGATCCTCAACGTGCTCTATTCCTACCTGATCCTGTACTGTGTGTACTCCACCTACAGCGGCATCAACCTGGCCCTCAACGCGATCAATGGCCAGACGAACGAGGTGCTGCTGGGTGTGGAACCGATCCTGTTCGGCCTGATGTGCATGGGCTTTGATATGCTGTTTATCGGCATGAAGCGCCTGTTCATGCGTGTCGTCCGGGACGCCAGGGACAAGGTCGAGGGCAAAAAATAAATGCGTGCTTTCTTCAAAGCGCGTTTTCCGGAAAACAACCGACATTCAAAGGAGTGTTGAAACGTGGCTTACCTGACGCTGAAAGGAATCAACAAGATTTACCCCAACGGTTTCCATGCTGTGCATGATTTCAACCTGGAGATCGAAAAGGGCGAATTTATCGTGTTCGTCGGTTCTTCCGGCTGCGGTAAGTCGACCACGCTCCGCATGATTGCCGGTCTGGAGGAGATCAGCAAGGGCGAGTTCCTCATCGATGGCGTACTGGCCAACACGACCAGCCCGCGCGACCGCGGCATCGCCATGGTGTTCCAGAGCTACGCTTTGTATCCTCAGATGACCGTCTATGACAACCTGGCTTTCGGCCTGACCCTGCAGGGCGTGGACGAGGACGTCATCGACGAGAAGGTCAAAAAGACCGCCAAGATTCTCGGCCTGACCGATTATCTGGATCGTCTGCCTCGTGCCCTGTCCGGCGGTCAGCGTCAGCGCGTGGCGGTTGGCCGCGCCATCATCCGCAAGGTGGGCATCTTCCTGATGGACGAGCCGCTGTCCAACCTGGACGCCAAGCAGCGCGTGACCATGCGCGCTGAGATTGCCCAGATCCACAAGGAGACCGGCGCCACCACCATCTACGTGACCCACGACCAGGTTGAGGCCATGACCCTGGCTGACCGCATCGTCGTCATGAAGGAAGGCTACATCCAGCAGGTGGGCACGCCCTACGAACTGTATTACAATCCTGTCAATCTGTTTGTCGCCGGCTTCATCGGCGAGCCGCCCATGAATTTCATCCGCAGCGGTGTGAACAATGGCAGCATCCAGATCGGTGACGCCACCTGCGAGCTGTCCGCCAAGCTGGGCAGCCAGAAGGCCAAGTATGAGGGCAAAAATGTCCACTTCGGCTTCCGTCCCGAGGCCATTGAGCTGGGCGAGCAGCCTGACTCCTTTGTTCTGCACGCCAAGGTGGAACTGACCGAGATGCTGGGCGACAATTCCAACGTCTACATCCAGATCGGCGACAAGAGCGCCATCCTGAAGGTCGATCCCCATGACACCCCCGAAATCGGTGACGATCTGACCTTCTCCATCCCCTACGACAGCGCATATCTGTTCGACGCCGAGACCGAGAAAGTCATCCGCTGATATGTTTCAAGGCAGCCTGAGCACAACGTCAGGCTGCCTTTTTCATTGCAAAACAGTCCGGACCGACATGCGATCCGGGCTGTTTTCATTCTGGCTTTTGGCATTCCGTGATCAGCGCCGCAATGTTCTCATCCGAGTATTCGATCTCCGAGGAGTAAATCCGCGCCAGCTCCGTCATCTCCAGCACATCTGCGCCCGATGCTTCGCTCAGCGCACAGATCATCCGCCAGGACAACACCGCAAATGCTGCGCGTCCTGCCAAATCTCCATCCTCCGCCGCAACAGTCACATGACGATAGATCAGATAGACCATCAACTGTTCCAACGCCAACTCCCACGCTTCGCCCTCCAGCAGCACGCCGCCATGAGGCGTCAGTAGATCCGTCAAGCGGTCCGTCCACTCCGGGTCCAGCCGCTCCAATCCCATGTAGATCTGCGCCCAATCGGTCATCGAGCGTTCGGGCAACCGCACAGCAAATGCCTCGCACAGCATCTGCACACGCTCTGCCACCGGCTTCGACCGATCCTGCATGATAGCGATCATTCGATCACGCGCCGCCAGCACCTCAGCATCCTCGTCCCACAGGACCTCCGGCTCGCCGTCGTCCTGCAATTCGATCAGCTTCATGGGTTCCTGCCGCAATAGGATCAGCCTTGCCGCCGCCTCGCAGCACAGGCCCAGGCCGATCTCCGTTCGATCCGACAGGAAGCTGCGGAAGCGCGGATGGTCGCTGCACACCTGGCACAGGCTCTCCTCCCCCAGACCGATAATCAGGTCGCACAGGCCGCTGTGATTCAAAAACGGGCATCGCTCGTCATCGCGCAGCGCAAAGTGTGCGTCTTCCTCGCTCTCCACAATGCCTTCTTGCAGCCTGCGGCCCAGTTCGCCGGGCACATGGCGGTACATCTCCATCGTATCTTCATCAATGTCGATCTCCCAGCCTACGCAGCATGTGTGCCGGCATGCACCCGCAATGCAGCGAAAGGACGGATAGTAATCCGGCGCAATCAGCTTCATTCGTCCACCCCATTCCATCGAAAAACCGGAGCGGCCTGACGCAGCCCCGGCTATAGAATCTTTACTTTGCCGCACGCTCAGCGGAGAGAGAAGTCGGTATACTCCAACGAGAAATTCGGATTATAGTAGGGATCTCCCGCCGCCAGCTCCGCTTCCCAGCGCTTCCTGAACAGGGCCGCTTCCGCCTTCAGGCGCTGCGCCTTGTCCCCTGTCGTGTCCGCACCGCGGGATTTTGACTCATAGTGATACAGTTCCGCAAAGGGCGTCCACACCACCAGATATCCAGCCTTGCGCGCCCGCATGCAGTAATCCACATCGTTGAACGCCACCGCCAGCTGCTCGTCCATACCGTGCAGCTTCTGCCACACGGACGCCTTTGTCAGCATGCATGCCGCCGTCACCGCCGTCATGTCCTGAGCGTAGCATGCGCGGCCCATGTAGCCCACGCACTCCGACGGCTCCTTGCTGAACACATGACCGGCCGTATGATCCGCACCCAGGCCCAGAATGATGCCCGCATGTTGGATCGTGCGGTCGCCGTAGTACAGCATGGCACCCGCCGCAGCCACATCCTCGCGCTGCACGTACATCATCATCTCCTCGATCCACTCGGGCGTGATGACTTCGGTATCGTTATTGAGCAGCAACAGATATTCGCCGCTGGCCAGCGTCGCGCCATAATTGTTCAGGCGCGGATAGTTAAACGGCTCATCCATCAAACCGACCACAAACCGGCCCGGCAGCTGCTTTTTCATCTGCTCATACCAGTCAAAAAGCGCCTGCTCCTTCGAGCCATTGTCCACCACCACGATCTCATAATCGGGCCAGGTGGTCTTTTCCAGGATCGAATCCACGCACTTGCGCAGGTCATCCAGATGATCGCGGGTACAGATGATGATGCTGACCCGCTTTTTTTCCGGCACGTCATACTTGACGCGATAGATCGTCGGGAAGGCCCGGGAGGACAACACCTCCGCCGTCATGCCGTGACGCGCCGCCTGGTCGCGGACTGCCCGCTTGCCTGCGTCGATGGCATAGGTCTTGGCGCCGATATCCGCCGCCGTGGAATTGGGGTGCGAGCGCCACAGGTACAGTACCTTCGGCACATGCACGATCTTCTTGGCGTGCTCCGTCAGTCGCATAATCATCTCATGATCCTGACTGCCGTCATACTCCTTGTTGAACGGCCCTGCCGCATCCAGCACCTCCCGCGCAAACACGGAGAGATGGCAGATGTAGTTGTTGGTGCGCAGGTTATCCGGCGCAAAATCAGGCTTGAAGTGTGCCGTGATGATCTTGGTGCGGTCCGGGCTGCGGAAGGTTGCCTCGTCGGTGTAGACGTAATCAGCGCCCTGCTCGCAAATGGCTTTCATCACCTCATACAGCGCCGAGGGCACCAGCAGGTCGTCATGGTCAAACAGCGCGATATATTCGCCGGTCGCCATGTCGATGCAGGCGTTCGTGTTCTCCGAAATGCCGCCATTGCGGGACAAACGGCGATACTTGATGCGCTGATCCTGCTGTGCACGCGCCTGGCAGTATTCACCCACGTCAGCATGCTGCGCATCGCTGCCGTCGGCCAGGCACAACTCCCAGCCGCCGTAGGTCTGCGCCGTCACAGAATCAATCATTTCTTTCAAAAACGGTTCCGGCGTATTATACAGCGGGACCAGAATACTGATGGTGATCGCCTGCGGGAAACTGGCCTTGCGCTGCGCCGCCAACTCCTGCTCGTCGATCTCCACCTTGTACATCCGGTGACGGCGAAGATAACGCTTCGCATAGCGCACCACCGCCATGGGGCCCTCCGTCTGAAGCACCTCCCGCGTTCGCGCGACCAGTCTGCTCATGCCCGGCATTCCTCCACCTCCACTTTTTCTCAGTTCAGCGCCGCTAAATATCTTGCCAGCGCGTCCTTCCAGTCCGGCAGCCGCTCGAAGCCTGCCTCTGCCAGCTTGCGCTTGTCCAGGCGGCTGTTAAATGGCCGCGCCGCCTTGCTCAGACCATACTCCGCCGTAGTAACGGGCACAACATTTGTCGTATATCCCGCCTGACGGAAGATCTCGCAGGTGAAATCATACCAGCTGATGTATCCGCCCTCGTTGGTGGCGTGATAGTAACCGTACTTGTCGGTCACGATCATGTCCGCAAGCAGCCGCGCCAAGTCCAGCGTGTAGGTTGGTGTGCCGATCTGGTCATTTACCACACGCACGGTGTCGAACTTCTTGCCCACGTTCAGCATGGTCTTGATGAAGTTCTTGCCGTTTAGACCAAACACCCACGCAATGCGCACAATGAAGTACTTCTCCAGCGTGCCGCTCACAGCAAGCTCGCCTTCCAGCTTCGTGGAACCATACACATTCAACGGCGCATAGTCCTTGCAGTCCGGCTGCCAAGGCTCGGTGCCCTGTCCGTTGAACACGTAATCGGTGCTGATATACATCATCTTGGCGTCCAGCGCCTTGCAGGCCTCCGCAATGTGTGCCGTGCCCTCCGCATTGATGGCATGCACCAGCGCACGCTTGTCCTCATCCTCGGCCAGATCGACCGCCGTCCAGGCCGCGCAGTGGATCACCGCATCGGGATGTACCGCGTTCAACACGCCCTGCACCGCTTCCCTGTCCGTGATGTCCAGCTGAACATAGGGCAGCGCTGTCACCGCTGAACCATCCTGAATGCCGCTGTACTCGGGCGCAACATCGCTGCCGACCGCTTCAATACCACGGCTTGCCAGCTCATTCATCACGTCATGGCCCAGCTGGCCGCCAACGCCGGTCACAAATACCTTCATATGCTTCGCTCCCGATCAGCGGTTGCCGTACATCTGCTCATAGTAGTTCTGATACTCGCCGCTGATGATCTCTTCCCACCATTCGCGATTGTCCAGATACCACTGGATGGTCTTCTTGATGCCGTCAGCAAACATGGTTTCCGGCAGCCAGCCCAGCTCGTTGTGGATCTTGGTGGGGTCGATGGCGTAGCGCATATCGTGGCCCTTGCGGTCGCCCACGTGGGTGATTAGGCTCTCCGGCTTGCCCAGTTCCTTGCAGATCAGCTTCACAATGTCGATGTTCTTCATCTCATTGTGACCGCCAATGTTGTACACCTCGCCCACACGGCCATTGTGGATGATCAGGTCGATGGCCTTGCAGTGATCCTCGACATACAGCCAGTCGCGCACATTCAGGCCCTCGCCGTACACGGGCAGGGGCTTGTCAGCCAGGCAGTTGGCGATCATCAGCGGGATCAGCTTCTCCGGGAAATGGTAGGGACCATAGTTGTTGGAGCAGCGGCTGATGGTCACCGGCAGGCCGAAGGTGCGGTGATAGGCCATCACCAGCAGGTCAGCGCCCGCCTTGGAGCTGCTGTAGGGGCTGCTGGTATGGATGGGCGTCTCCTCGGTGAAGAACAGGTCAGGACGGTCCAGCGGCAGATCGCCGTAAACTTCATCGGTAGACACCTGATGATAGCGCTCAATGCCATACTTGCGGCAGGCGTCCATCATCGTCGCCGTGCCCATGATGTTGGTTTGCAGGAACACGCCGGGATTCTCGATGGAGCGGTCCACATGGCTCTCCGCAGCGAAGTTCACCACGATGTCCGGATGCTCCTCCTCAAACAGCTGGAACACCGCCTCGCGGTCGCAGATGTCCGCCTTCACAAAGCGGAAGTTCGGGTTGTCCATCACGCTCTTCAGCGTGGACAGATTGCCCGCATAGGTCAGCTTGTCCAGGCAGATGATGCGGTAATCCGGATGCTTCTTCAGCATGAAGAAGATGAAATTGCTGCCGATAAAGCCGGCGCCGCCGGTCACGATAATCGTCTTGCTCACAATGCTTGTCCTCCGTATCATCTTGGGTCAGATCTCGCCATAAACGAAGTTGCAGTCAGAATCGTCCAGCAGCGGGCTGGTCGTATCCTTCTGGCTCAGCAGCTCGTCAATGACTTCGCCCCATTCCACGCCGATGGTGGGATCGTTGTAGCGGATGCCGCGGTCGCACTCCTTGCTGTACAGGTTATCGACCTTGTAGCAGAACTCGACATCATCGGACAGCGTGCGGAAGCCATGGCCGAAGCCGCGCGGAATGAACAGCATGCGCTTGTTCTCCGCCGTCAGTTCCACAGCGACCCACTGCTTATAGGTGGGGCTGCCCTTGCGCAGATCCACCGCCACATCCAGCACAGCACCCTTGGTCACGCGGACCAGCTTAGCCTGGGCGTAGGGCGCATTCTGGAAATGGATGCCGCGCAGCGTGCCCTTCTGGGCGGTGAAGGACTGATTATCCTGCACAAACACATTCATGATCCCCAGATCATGGAACGCCTTCTCATTATATGTTTCCATGAAATAGCCGCGATGATCACCAAACACCTGCGGCTCCACAATGACCACGCCGGGCAGGCTGGTCTCGATCTTCTTCATTGCCATCTCAATAACGCACCTTTCCATCTGCAACGGCCTTCAAATGAGCGCCATAGGGGCTCTTGCCGTAGCGTGCTGCGGATTCCAGCAGTTTTTCCTTGCTGATCCAGCCGTTCTTGTAAGCGATCTCCTCGGGCGCAGAAATCTTGATGCCCTGGCGCTGCTCGATCATGCGCACAAAATCGGCGGCGTCCACCAGGCTGTCCATCGTGCCGGTATCCAGCCAAGCAAAGCCGCGGCCCAGCAGCTGCACGTCCAGCGTGCCCTGCTTGAGGTACATGTCGTTCAGCGTCGTAATCTCCAGCTCGCCGCGTGCAGAGGGCTTGACCTCCTTGGCCATGGCACTCACGCCCTTGGGATAGAAATACAGACCAGTAATGGCATAGTTGCTCTTGGGCTGCTTAGGCTTCTCCTCAACGGAAACGACCTTGCCATTCTCGTCAAACTCGACCACGCCAAAGCGCTCCGGATCATTGACATAATAGCCGAACACGGAGGAGCGTGCATTCTGCTCAGCGTTCTCCGCAGCGGCGCGCAGCAGCTTGCCAAAGCCGTTGCCATAGAAGATGTTGTCGCCCAGCACCATCGCGCAGGCGTCGTCACCGATGAACTCCTCACCCAGCAGGAACGCCTGGGCCAGGCCGTCAGGGCTGGGCTGCACCTTGTAGCTCAGGTTCAGACCAAACTGGGCGCCATCGCCCAGCAAATGCTCAAAGCGCGGCGTATCCTCAGGCGTAGAAATAATCAGAATATCACGGATTCCCGCCAGCATCAGGGTGGAAAGCGGATAATAGATCATCGGCTTGTCGTACACGGGAAGCAGTTGCTTGGATGTGACCATCGTCAGCGGATACAGGCGCGTTCCGGCGCCGCCGGCAAGTACAATGCCCTTCATTGATTATCTCCTCCTGGTATTATCCTCAATGTCTTTCTTCTGTAGGGGAAACAAGATGCTCTATCCACAGACCCACAGCGCTGATTCCGCATGGGCAGATTTTCCCTATTTACCTCTAAATCATATCACAGGCTCCCCCAAAAGTCCACACGTTTTCAATCTTTTCTTACAATATTATGAATTATTTATTGCGATTTCGTTCATTTGCTTTTCGTTTTATCATTTTTGTCCTGAGGCACCGAAAATCACACGAAATGTGATATGATATATGCGAAACAAATCATGAACCGCAGCGAAGGAGGAACCTCTATGATCTATCAGTCCACCAAGCTGATCGAGCGCGCCTTCATTGAACACAACGTTCCCTGCCGCGCCATTGATCAGGGCAATCTAAGCGCCGTGCTGGTCGGCTATAACGGCAAGGTTGCCAAAAACGTGATGGTGCATTTTATCTCTCATGCCGACACCAACGACGTTGCCGTCCGCATTCCCGTCCTGGCCACCGCCCCAGAGGAAAAGTTTCTGGACATTCTGGAGCTGATCAACACGCTGAATCTCCGTTTCCGCTACATCAAGCTCGCGCTCTCCCCCAAATACGACGTCATCCTCTCCTGCGACGTCCCCCTGCGCACCTCCAACGTGGGCGACGTCTGCCTTGAGCTCTTCGCCCGTCTCATGCAGATCGTCGACGAGCTCTACCCCGAGATCATGAAGCTCATCTGGTCATAACCCGGCGGCGCATCCCCTGGACCTGTTCCAGGCCATGCTGTACGTTCTCCATCGACATGCGTGCGCTGGTGGGGTTTGGCTTGTTTCTTTGCTGTCGATTGAAAAAAGCGATCGTTCAGGGTGCAACCCTTGAACAATCGCTTTTTTCGTCTTAGGATGATTTGCTCCCCTGGTGGAGATTACGGTATTCCTTCGGGGTCATGCCTTCGAATTTGCGGAAAACGTGGCTGAAATAGTTCGACTCGTTGTAGCCGATCTCCATCGCGATCGTTGATAGCTTCATGTCCGTTGCAGAGAGCAGCTCCTTCGCTTTGGCAAGGCGCATGTCGGTCAGATAAGCGATAAAGGATCGGCCCGTCGTCTGGGAAAAGATCGTGCTGAAGTGTGCAGCGCTCATGCCGACATGCTTCGCCGTGCTGATCAGCGTCATGTCCGGATTGCAGAAATTCGCCGCGATGTATTCCTCTGCGCGGCTGATGACATGGGCATACTTCATGTCGTTGAGGTTTTCCTGCTTCATGTTGACGACCTTTTGAAGCACCTCGATCACGACCTGGCGGAAGCTGTCCTTGCGTCCGGAGGCGGCGAAAATGTCATATTCGCTGCTCAGCTGTGTCGCCACATCTTTAGGATTGGCCGACGGCGTCACCCGATTGATCATCTGCACCGACATTTTCAGCACGTCGATCAATGCATAGTAACGCATCAGCATGCTGGCAAACTGTGCGCCATGCGGGCCCTCCAGCACCTCATCCACCAGCGCGGGAATGTCCGGCGCAGCAGCGTACTGCAATTTTTTCTGGAAAGCCTCGCCGAAGGGGCCGCTTGACTCTACGATGTCGGCCATGATCTGAGCGGTATCATTCACGTCCACCACCTGACCGGCAGAGACGCCGATGACCTTCTTCATCACGTCTGCGGCGGTCCGATACGCGTCGCTTACCGCGCTCAGCCGCTGCACCACGCTGCCGACTACCGTCGTCACAGTCGGGCATACGTCCTTCAATTCATGCCTGAAGATATTGTTGGTCTGATACACCTGCTCATAAACATCCTCAGTGTCGCTGCCGTAGAACAGGATGTCCACCTTGTTGGCTTCTCAAAAATAGTACAGCGGCAGCCCCAGCTGCTCCAGCACATTGCGTGCCGCCACCTGGGCCAGCTCGCAGTTCAGATCCTCCGCCTCAAAGCAGAACAGCGTCACCTGATAATGCGGCTGCACAATGTCCAGCTTCAGCGCTCTCGCCCGATCCAGCAGCGTACTCATGCCAGTGCTGCCCTGGAGCAGCTGCTGCATGAAGTGCTGCCGCAGCACATTTTGAAGCTCATCCTGATTATATCCCTTGGGCAGCGCCGCACGGCTCTTGCCCTGCTCAAGCTGCTGGGCCAGCTTTTCGATCACGTCGGTCAGCTCCGCAGCGCGGATCGGCTTGAGCAGGTACAGATCAACGCCCAGGGAGATCGCCTTCTGCGCAGACTCAAAGTCACCGTAGCCGCTGATGATGACGATCTTCAGCCACGGCATCATCGCCTTGGCATGGCGAATCAGCTCAAAGCCGTCCAGAAAGGGCATGCGAATGTCCGTCAGCACGATGTCAGGCATCAGCTCCTGCATCATTGACAACGCCATTTCGCCGTCGGATGCCTCGCCGCACACCGTATAGGGACCGGGCATTTTTTCAATGATCGTGCGGATGCTCTGGCGGATCAGCAGCTCATCCTCCACCACAAAAATCTGGTACACAAAGCATCCTCCTCCCCACGTTGACGTTTGATTCGCTTCCAAATTATATCAATATTGTACCATACTGCACCGGGCGCGTCAACGGGCCGTGATTCGCTGTCAGTCTGCCCGGGTATACACCGTCATTTCCACGCCGGTATCGTTCACCAAAGTATCCGCCGGCAGCTTCGAGAAGCGCCACGTCACATACAGATCGCCCGCCGCACCCGACAGATTCGTCACCTGGATGAAGTACACGACCCAGAACCACTGTGACGGCACAAACGCGCACAGGATTTGAAGGATGATCCCCCAGACGACGATGGGCGCCAGCGCAATCACAATATAGTAACCGCGTGAAAAATAGGCCGTACTGCCCGCGTAGGCATACATACCGGTAAATCCATAGCTGGGCCGAACGCCCGAAAAATGCTTCATGCAGACGCCGTGTACCGCCTCATGCAGCACGATATAAACCAACATTCCCGCGAACAAAGCCAGAAACCGCAGCGCATAGACCAGGAAACCAGCCTCCATATTGAACATTGCTCCAATCGGCACCGTCAGGTGGCCCAGCACGCCAAAGACAAGCATCAGCGCCGCGCCTAATCCATTGACAATCAGCGCCAGCTTCTTATCCTTTTGGAGGTTGATCGTAAACGCTTCCTTGTATTCTCTCGGCAGAACCGCCGGATTGGCAGACCGCATCGCCGTGGTGTCCATCAGCAACCCCTCCTGTTGATCTTGGTTTTCTCCATTATATCACATGTTTACCGCTTGTGGTACAGCATTTCAAAACACAAGATGTGGGATCATATTTCGTTTCCGAAAAAAAACAAAAATAATTTTTTTCGGCCTGTTTTTTAGCAGGAAAATCTGGAAATGCCCATGCCACGCGGATTTCCGGGGTTTGCCACAAATCAACCACTTTTTTCAAGACCACAATATTATGTGTTTTCTGGTTTGAGCACACCACAATGGGTAGTTTTAGACCTTTTGTCCCTCTTGACGAAAGGCCGCCCCTGGTGTATAATCTGAATCCGGTACGAGGTTCGCAGTTGATCCGTGCCATCCATGATGAGAAATCATTTTTAACATAGAAGCGCCGCAGGTGTGTTTCTTGCGGCCATCATTCGGAGGAGAGCAGTGCATGAAGGTCATCAAGCGTAATGGTTCCGAGGCAGATTTCGATTCGTCCAAGATCGCGGCGGCGATTGCCAAGGCGAGTCTGAATGCCGCGGAGGAGTTCCGTCTCGACCCGACCAAGGTCAGCGAGGCCGCTCAGCAGGTCAGCGAAAAGTGTCTGGCCCTGGATCGTGCCGTATCCGTGGAGGAAATTCAGGATATGGTCGAGCTGCACCTGATGCAGATGGGCTATTATGAGGTGGCCCGCCTGTATGTGCGTTATCGTTTCCATCGCTCCCTGGTGCGCAAGAACAACACGACGGATGACCGCATCCTGTCCCTGATCGAGTGCAACAACGAAGAAGTGATCCAGGAGAACGCCAACAAGAATCCCATCGTCAACAGCGTCCAGCGCGACTACATGGCCGGCGAGGTCAGCCGTGACATCACCCGTCGTCTGCTGCTGCCTGCGGACATTGTGAACGCGGACAAGGAAGGCATCATCCACTTCCACGACTCCGATTATTACGCCCAGCACATGCACAATTGCGACCTGGTGAACCTGGATGACATGCTGCAAAACGGTACCGTCATCAGCGGCACGCTGATCGAGAAGCCCCACAGCTTCTCCACTGCCTGCAACATCGCCACGCAGATCATCGCGCAGGTCGCCTCCAACCAGTATGGCGGCCAGTCCATCAGCCTGACCCACCTGGCGCCCTTCGTGCAGGTGTCCCGCGAAAAGATCACCCGCGAGGTGCAGGCCGAGTTTGAGCTGATCGGCGCAGACACGAACTCCGACGCCCTGAACAAGATCGTCGAGAAGCGTCTGTACAAGGAGATCCAGAAGGGCGTCCAGACCATCCAGTATCAGATCATCACCCTGATGACCACCAACGGTCAGGCTCCCTTCCTCACTGTGTTCATGTACCTGAACGAAGCCCGTTCCGAGCAGGAGAAGAAGGACCTGGCGCTGATCATCGAGGAAGTGCTGCGTCAGCGCTTTGAGGGCGTCAAGAACGAAGCCGGTGTATGGATCACCCCTGCCTTCCCCAAGCTGATCTACGTGTTGGAGGAGGACAATATCCGCGAGGGTGAACCCTACTTCTATCTGACCAAGCTGGCCGCCAAGTGTACCGCCCGCCGCATGGTGCCCGACTACATCTCCGAGAAGAAGATGTTCGAGCTGAAGGAAGGCAACTGCTTCCCCGTCATGGGCTGCCGCAGTGCGCTCCAGCCCTGGAAGGATGAGAATGGCAATTACAAGTTCTATGGCCGCTTCAATCAGGGCGTTGTGACCATCAATCTGGTGGACGTGGCGCTGTCCTCCGGCGGCGATATGGACAAATTCTGGGAGATCTTTGACGAGCGTCTGGCCCTGTGCCACAAGGCGCTGATGTGCCGCCATGAGCGCCTGAAGGGCACGTTGTCCGACGCTGCGCCCATCCTGTGGCAGTACGGCGCCCTGTCCCGTTTGAAGAAGGGCGAGCCCATCGACAAGCTGCTTTTCGGCGGTTATTCCACCATCTCTCTGGGCTATGCAGGCCTGTGCGAGTGTGTGCGCTTCATGACCGGCAAGTCGCACACAGACCCCACTGTGACGCCCTTTGCGCTCAGCGTGATGCAGCACATGAACGATAAGTGCCACGAGTGGACCGATGAATCCGGCATCTTCTTCTCCATCTACGGCAGCCCGATCGAGTCCACGACCTACAAGTTCGCCAAGTGCCTCCAGCGCCGCTTCGGCATTGTCGAGGGCGTGACCGACAAGGGCTATATCACCAACAGCTATCACGTGAACGTGACCGAGCCCATCGACGCATTCACCAAGCTGAAGTTTGAATCGCAGTTCCAGGCGCTGTCCACCGGCGGCGCCGTCAGCTACGTCGAGGTGCCCAACATGCAGGACAACCTCGAAGCGGTCATCAACGTGATGCAGTTCATCTATGACAACATCATGTATGCCGAGCTGAACACCAAGAGCGATTACTGCCAGATCTGCGGCTATGACGGCGAGATGCAGATCAAGGGCGACGACGGCAAGCTGGTATGGGAATGCCCGCACTGCGGCAATCGCAATCAGGACAAGCTGAATGTGGCCCGCCGCACCTGCGGCTATATCGGCACCCAGTTCTGGAACCAGGGCCGTACCCAGGAGATCAAGGACCGTGTGCTGCATCTGTGATCCGGCACAATTTACCGATAAAGTATGCCGAAAAGAGTTGAAATTCTTCGCGGCAGCATATATAATAGTCAGGTTGAGATTTCTCAGCCTGACTTTTTTTGATGAGCGTGATCAAGCGATGAATTATGCCACGATCAAGAACTGTGATATTGCCAACGGCCCCGGCGTGCGCACGAGCCTGTTTGTGTCCGGCTGCACACACCGCTGCCCGGAGTGCTTCAATGCGGTCGCCTGGGATTTTGCTTATGGCGAGCCCTTCACCCGCGACGTGGAGGACCAGATCATCGAGTCCTGCCGTCCCGGCTACATGACCGGCATTACGCTGCTTGGCGGCGAGCCCATGGAGCCGGAAAACCAGCCTGCGCTCCTTGCTTTCCTGGCCCGCTTCCGCGCCGCTCTGCCCGGCAAGACCGTCTGGTGCTATTCCGGTTATACCTGGGAGCAGATCACCGGCCAGACGCCCTCCCGCTGCCGCTGTGAGGTCACTGACGCGCTTCTCGCGCACATCGACATCCTCGTCGACGGCGAGTTCTTCCCCGCCCTCCATGACATCACCCTCCGCTTCCGCGGTTCCTCCAACCAGCGTCTCATCGACGTTCGGGAGTCATTGAAGAATGGCGAAGTGGTATGGTGGAAGGACGATCCTATCTTTGCAAGCCACGAGATGTGAGGCAGGGGCTTTGTTCCACCTGCGCTACGCTTCGGAATACTTTCCGCTGCGCGGAACTGCCCACTGGGCAGGCGTATTCCTGGACCTGCAAGGGGCCGCAGGCCCCTT
>R21__coassemble_286_pt1 | contig 43124 bp, 29 predicted proteins | sample R21__metabat2_low_PE_059 | metagenome-assembled genome bin R21
AGGGCGCTGCCCTGGACCTGCAAGGGGCCGCAGGCCCCTTGACCCCTTTCTGCGTTGCAGCTTGACTGCTCCTTAGCGACTTGCGTGCGCATGGAACTTTAGAGCATGGGGCTTGATTGCTTCCATGGTTCTTGTACGTTCCGGCAGTCAGGCGATGCATGGCTGTGCGAAAGCCGCGGTGCCAGAATGGGAGTCCAGAGGGCCTTTGGCCCTTTGGCAGGATTGTTAAGGGCGGAGCCCTTAACCCCCGTCGTCCCCCCTTACTTCGCGCGGGGCTGGTAGATTTCGTCGATGATGTGGTACTCCAGCGCCTCGTCGGCGGTCATGAAGTAGTCACGCTCGCAGTCCTGGGACAGACGCTCCAGCGGCTGACCGGTCATCTCGGCCATCATGGCGAGCATCTTGGTCTTGGTGCGCATCAGCCAGTTGGCGCGGATCTGCACGTCAGTCGCCTGACCCTGCGCACCGCCCAGGGGCTGATGGATCATCACCTCAGCGTTGGGAAGCGCAAGGCGCTTACCCTTCTGGCCGGCCATCAGCAGGAAAGCAGCCATCGAGGCAGCCATGCCAATGCAGACCGTGCGCACCTGCGGACGGATATACTGCATGGTGTCATAGATGGCCATGCCCGCCGTCACAGAACCGCCGGGGCTGTTGATGTACAGGTTGATATCTGCATCCGGGTCCTCCATCTCAAGGAACAGGAGCTGGGCCACGATGGTGTTTGCCATGGCGTCGTCGATCTCGCCGCTCAGGAACACAATGCGGTCCTTCAGCAGGCGGGAATAGATGTCGTAAGAGCGCTCGCCGCGGCTGGTCTGCTCAACAACATAGGGTACAAGCGTCATGATCACTTACCTCCTTTGAAAGCTGCGGCTGAAGCAGCGCGTCTCTCTATCCTATGCGAGCCAAACGCGTTTCATTCCGCAGCGCATACATTTTGCGTCACACAGCTTCATCATAGTCATTCACATGAAGCATGCATGAACAAATCGCGGGAGATGCCAGGCAACGGATGCCGGCAGCCTCCCGCGACTGGTTTTCACTTGTTGGTTTGTGCCTTACTCGGCAGCCTGCTCCTCTGCAGCGGGCTTGTCGGTGACCTTGGCGTCGGCCATCATCAGGTTGACAACCTTCTGCACAGCAGCGCTGTCGGACAGGTAGCCGCGCTGCTCGTCGGTCAGGCTCTTCTCGAACTCCTCGACCTCACGGCCCATGCGCTTGGCCTGCTCAGCGATCTGCTCCTTGACCTCGTCCTCGGTGGGCTCGATGGCCTCAGCCTTGCGGATGGCCTCCAGGACCAGCTCCATCTTCACGCGCTTCTCGGCCTCGCCCTTGTAGGAGTCAGCCAGCTGCTCGCGGGTCTGATTGGTGTACTTCAGGAAGTCCTCCATGCGCAGGCCCTGATAGCTCATGCGGATCTCCATGTCACGCAGCATGTAGTTGGTCTGATCCTTGATCATGGCCTCGGGGATCTCGCAGGAAGCGTTCTCCACAGCCTTCTCGACCACAGCGTTCTCAGCGGCAACCTTGTTGTTCTGGGCAGCCTGCTCGTTCAGCTGATCCACGATGCTCTGCTTGTAATCGGCAAAGGTGGTGAAATCGCTCACGTCGGCGGCGAACTCGTCGTCCAGCTCAGGCAGCTCGGTCTTGTTGATGCTGTTGACCTTCACATGGAACACAGCGGCCTTGCCAGCCAGGTTCTCGGCATGATACTGCTCGGGGAAGGTGACGTTCAGGTCGCGCTCCTCGGCCACGCACATGCCAACCATCTGCTCCTCGAAGCCGGGGATGAACTGATGGCTGCCGATCTGCAGGGTCTGGTTCTCAGCGGTGCCGCCATCGAAGGCCACGCCGTCAACAGTGCCGGCATAGTTCAGGTTCACAGTGTCGCCTTCCTCAACGGGGCGGTCCAGCACTTCAACGGTGCGGCCAGCCTTCTGGCGATCCTGCTCGATGCGTGCGTCAATGTCAGCGTCAGTCACGACCTGATGATCGATCTCGACCTCCAGGCCCTTGTACTGGCCCAGGGTGACGTCGGGACGGACGAACACCTCGCACACGATCTTCATGTCCTTGCCGGAACCGATCTCCTCGACATTGACCTCAGGCTGGTCAACGACCTGCAGCTTCTCGGCACGAACGGCCTCGGTATAAGCCTGGGGGAAGCAGGCGTCGAAAGCGTCATCATAGAAAACGCCCTCGCCGTACATACGCTCGATCACGTTGCGGGGAGCCTTGCCCTTGCGGAAGCCGGGCACATTGATGCGGCCGCGGTTCTTCAGATAAGCCTTGTTCATGGCGGCATCGAAATCCGCAGCGGCGATGACGAAGGTCAGCTTGACCTTGTTGCTTGCAATCTTCTCAACAGTATAACTCATTGGATGTGTTCCCTCCTGTGCTCTCATCGGGCAAAAGCCCCGGCGTTCGGCCAGCTTGCCGAAACGCACTCAAATTATAATACCACACTTTTTCCAAGGATGCAAGACATTCACCCTGCATTTCCGTCCGGTTTCTTGCAAAAAGTCGCGAATTTAAATCAGAAAGTGCCCTTTTCCTGTGTCACATACCAGACCGTGCCGTCTGTTTCCAGCACCATGCGGCCATCATTGTTGAAAATGTCGCGTATCCCGCGATTCTCTACCTGCGCCGCCGACTTCTTGATCGCGCTGGCCTTGCTGGTGAAAACCACCAGTTTCGGGTCCACCACGTCGATGAATTCAGGCACCATCAGCATGATGCCGTGATGGGGCGCCTTGATGATGTCAGCCTTCAGATCCTCTGCGGCAAACATCGCCATATACTCGCGCTGACCGCGGCCGGACAGGTCCGCCGGAATCAGGATAGTTGCATCTCCATAGGTGTAGCGCAGCGTGCCGCTCTTGCTGTTCACAGAGTCGCCGTTGTCCCAGCGCATCATCCGCACCGTCGTGCCGCCCATGGTCAGCTCCTCACCGTTCAGGAACTGACGGTACGGGATGCCCCGCTCGCCCAGCACCTTCAGCATTTTCTTGAGACGCGCGTTGTCCTGCCCCTTGTAGTCCAGCGGGAAGGCAGTCAAGAACTCCTTCGCGGTGATCAGATCGCGATAGATCATGCTGTACTGGTTGTCGATGTGATCGTCGTGGGGATGGGAGCTGTAGAGATAATCGAAATCCAGTGCGCCAAGCTCCGTGAGCGAAGCGACCGTCTTGTCGCGCCAGCGGGTGGCGCCGCCGTCGACAAACATCCGCATACCGCCGCATTCCACCATGTAGGAGTCGCTCTTATACGCCGCAAAAAACGTGATTCGCAGCAGGTCACGTTCATTCCAGTCCGCAGGCTTTTCTTCATTTATATGTATCTCAGCCGCCACTGCCGATATAGTCAGCGACAGCGCCAAAAGAACGCACGCAAAGAATACGCTCAGTTTTTTCATCGTTTCTATCCTCTCGTCATTTGTTGCCCATCATGCGGTTGAGCAGCTCCTGATACGCCTGCTCGGCGTTGCCCAGGTCCTCCTTGAAGCGGTCGATATCCATGGGCTCATGGGTGTTGGAATCCCACAAACGGGCCGTGTCCGGCGAGATCTCATCCGCCAGCAGGATTCGTCCCTTGTACCGGCCAAATTCCAGCTTGAAGTTGACGAGTTCCACACCGATCTCCCGCGTAAAGGTTTTCAGCACTTCATTGACGCGCAGGGCCGTCGCCGTGATGGCGTCCATCTCCTCCTGTGTCGCGAGGCCGAGTGCGCGAATGTGCGTATAGTTGAGCATTGGATATTCAAGCTCCTCATTTTTCAGCACAAACTCGATCACCGGCTCCTTGAGCTCCGTGCCAATGGGCAGATCGACACGCTGCATCAAATGGCCTGCCACGCGGTCACGCACCTTGACCTGCATGGGGATCATTTCACAACGGCGCACCACACTCTGTCGGGCATCCAGCTGCTCCAAATAATGATTCTCCACACCGTTCTCCGCCAGCAGGGTGAAAATCTTGCGGCACACGGCGTTGTTGACCTCGCCCTTTCCGATGATCCGTCCGCGCTTCAAGCCGTTGAACGCGGCAGTCTCGTCCTTAAAATACAGGATCGCCAGGTCAGGGTCCTCCGTCGCATAGACTCGCTTGCTCTTGCCTTCCCGCACAAGCTCCCTCGGTTGAAGCATCGCGCCTCCCCCTCCGTTCTATCAATGCACGTATTGTACCACTATTCGTGCCGATTCGCAAGCATTCGCGCACGGTTTTCCGATCATGCCAAACAATGCATCCGCAATCAAGCCTGGCTGTCCGTACTGCGCAGCAGGAACAGTATGCCCTCTGTGAAACGAATGATCACGTCGCCGCGAACCTCGTTGCTCACGCCCAGCGGATACCGCTGTGAAAGGTCCGCGTTGTCCAGCTCCCACTCGGTTCCAGTCACGGTCAGGCCTCGCACATGCTCCGTTGCCGCCAGCAGCGACAGCTTCCAGCCGGGCAGTTCGCCACCCGCAATGGCGTATTCGCCCGGAGCCAGCGCCGTCACGCGGTTTTGTCCGTCGCACATCCAGACCCGCTCGCCCCGATGGGCTGCATCGATCAGCACCTGCATGTTCGCCAGCGTATGGTCGAGGCGTCCACCCAGGCAGCCTGCAATGCGAAACTCACTGTAGCCGCGCTTGCGGCCTTCGTTCATGCAGACGATCATGTCCGTGTCGTCCTTATGCACCGGCAGCACGATTTTGGCGCCCCGAACGCTGTTCTCCGGCATGGAATCAAAATCGCCGATGGTCAGATCGGGCGTCAGCCCATAGCGAACCGCCGCAGCATAGCCGCCATCGGCGCAGATCAGCAGGTCATCCGGCTCCTTGCTGAGCCACGCCTGCTCCTCGCCCGCGTATAACGGTGCGATGATGATACACTTGCCCATATGTCCTCCACCCAAGGAAAAAGGGAGGCAAGCGCTTGCTTGTCTCCCTTGATCTGTCAGAACTTACTCCTGCTCAGCAGGCTGCTCATCAGTGGCAACCAGTTCGAACTCGGCGTCAGAGGGAACCTCGAAGGCCTCATCTTCCATCACCTGACGGATGCTCAGGCTGATGCGCTTCTTCTCGGTATCCACATTCAGAACCTTCACGCGGACGATCTCGCCAACCTTCACGGCGTCCTCGACCTTCGCGATCTTGTTCAGGGCGCACTGAGAGATGTGCACCAGGCCGTCCAGAGCGGGCTCCAGCTCAACGAAAGCGCCGAAGTCAGTGGTGCGGACAACCTTGCCCTCGACGATAGCGCCGACGGGATACTTCTCAGCGGCGTTGTCCCAGGGCTGGGGCTGCATCTGCTTGTAGCCCAGCTGGATGCGCTCGCGGTCGCGGTCCAGGCCCAGAACCTTCACGTCGATCTCCTGGCCGGGCTTCACGACTTCGCTGGGATGCTTGATGCGGCCCCAGCTCAGGTCGGTGATGTGCACCAGGCCATCCACGCCGCCGATGTCAACGAAGGCGCCGAAGTCGGTCAGACGGCGGACGATACCGTGGATCACGATGCCCTCCTGCAGCTTCTCCCAGGCTTCCTTCTTCTTGCTGGCGGACTCCTCGACGATCACGGCCTTGCGGCTGGCGACGATGCGCTTCTTCTTGTCGTCGACCTCGATGATCTTGAGCTTCATGTCCTTGCCGACGAACTCGCCGATCTTCTCAACATAGCGGGGAGCCAGCTGGGAAGCGGGAACGAAGGCGCGCACGCCCTCCACGTCAGCGATCAGGCCGCCCTTGACGGCCTCCTTGCCCACACCGTCGACATACTCGCCGGCGTTGTACTTGGTCATCAGAGCGTCCCAAGCCTTACGGTTGACGATGTTGCGCTGAGACAGCACCACATTGCCCTCGCCGTCATTGACCTTGACGACCTCAACCTCGAGCTCGTCACCCAGCTTGACGTCCTGCTGGGACAGATCGGTGCGCTTGATCAGACCGTCGGACTTGTAGCCGATGTTGACGCAGACTTCGTCGTCAGTGATCTGGACGACGGTGCCGGTCACGGTCTGGCCGGGACGGATGCGGACCATGGTAGCTTCGACTTCAGCCATGAAGTCGTTCTGGGCGGTTTCGATGTCGGTCATGTGTGTGACAACCTCCTTAAGTGAACCGTCTGGTGTGGATGCACCGGCGGTTATTCCTATGAATTCGGAATCAATATTTGCAAAGGCAGGCGGGATTTCCGCCGCGCTCTCTACCAGAATCGTGCGCGGGCACAGCTCCTTGCAGGCAAGATACAGCTTGTGCGTGTTCGCGCTCTTTTTGCCGCCGACCACGATCATCGCGTCGGCGCGGGCGGCCAGCTCCTTCGCCTCCCGCTGCCGCGTTTCCGTCGCGGAGCAGATGGTGCAGTGCTCGGCCAAATCTTTTACATGCTTTCGGATTTCCTCCAGCACCACCGGCCACTTGGTCGGCGGATAGGTGGTCTGGGCGCAGGCCAGTGCCCGCGGCAGCTCCGGCAGCTGTGCGGCTTCCTCGGCAGTAGCCACAACATACACAGGCCCCTTGGCCCATTCCGCAGTGCCCTTCACCTCGGGATGATCGCGCTCCCCCACCAGGATCACCGGCGTTCCCTCACTGGTCCCTTCGGCGACGGTACGATGGAGCTTGTCCACAAAGGGACAGGTCAGATCCAGCACCTCGCAGCCCACGCTATGGAGCGTGTCCAGCACTTGAGGCGCCACACCATGACTGCGGATCAGCACCTGACGGCCATTGGCCTCCTCAGGCGATTCAATCGGCGGTACTCCCCGCCTGGTCAGCCCGTCCACCACCTGCGGGTTGTGAACAAGTTCCCCCAGCGTACAGGCTGACGTACCAGCCGCTGCGACCCGCTCTGCGGCTTCCACAGCACGCCGCACACCCATGCAGAACCCTGCATGTGCAGCAATTTCCAGCGGCATAGCCTACCTCCACCTATTGAACTGATTTATACACTTTCGCCGCACCTCTGAAAAATCCTGCAAAATTGTAAACTTTTTTGATTTTTTTTTGCTTTTTTTCAATGATCAGCATGATTCAGCATTTTCAGGGCTTCCAGCAGGTCTTTCCCCACTCCGCATAGCGTTCGCGAATGCGTTCCAGCAGCTTGGCGCAGCTCTCGTTGTTCACGCCCTCGGCACGCAGATCAGCGAAATCAATCGGCTCGCCGACATACACATCCGTCTTGTGGAAGGGACGGATGCGATTGGAGATCAGCACAGGCACCATGGGCGCATTGGACATCAGTGCCATCATGGCCACGCCGCTCTCAAGCTCGTTCATCAAGCCCGCATGGTGGCGCGTACCCTCCGGGAAAATACCCAGAATATTGCCCTTGCGCAGCGCACCGACGCAGGCGCGCATGGCCTTCATGTCCGAGTTATGCCGGTCGACGACGATCATGTGCATGCCCGTCAGCGCCTTGGCCACCAGCTTGTTCTTCGTCAGTTCCTTCTTGCCCAGGAAGGTCACGTCGCGCTTCACGCGGTAGGCGATCGCCACCGGGTCCAGCATCGAATTGTGGTTCGCAATGATAATGAACGGCCCCTCGCGGTCATTGATGCGTTCCAGATCATGATACTTTGTTGGGCAGATCGTGTTCATCACGATGGCGCCCACAAATCGGGCAAAACGGTACCAGCCGGTGCTCTGCTGCTCCTGCTTGACTTCCTCACTCATGGCGCTTCGCCTCCACGATGGCAAGAATATGCTCGACCACCTGGTCGAAGGTCATGTCGCTGCTGTCAACGATCACAGCGTCCTCCGTGGGGCGGAGCGGATCGACCTTGCGGCCCATGTCCTGGGCGTCACGCTTTTTGAGATCCTCCAGCACCTGCTCATAGGTGTCGCTCGTGCCCTTCTCCTGAAGCTGGGCAAAGCGGCGGCGCGCACGCTCCTCCGCCGAAGCGGTCAGATAGATCTTGACGTCGGCATTGGGCAGCACGCGCAGGCAGATGTCGCGGCCATCGACCAGCATCGCCGTCTCGGAGGCCAGGCGCTGCTGCACGGCCACCATCTGGCGGCGGACGCCCGCATACTTGGCCACCGTAGACGCCGCCATGCTCACCTGCTCGGTGCGCAGATTGGCCGTTTCATCCACGCCGTCCACCAGCGTATGCTGACCGTCGGCTTCATGGGTCACGCTGATATGCAGTGCCGTACACAGCGCCGTTGCAGCCGCTTCGTCGTTCACATCGACGCCGCGGCGCAGCGCCGTCAGACCGACCGCGCGGTACATCGCGCCGGTATCCAGGTGCAGGATGCCCAGACGGGCCGCCACGGCGTCCGCGATCGAGGACTTGCCTGCGCCGACCGGACCATCCATTGCAATATTCAAAGGCATAGTGAATCCCTCTTTTTCTTCTATATTTTTCGGACGCTGCGTCAAATAGCGCGGTGTCCCATTCCGATGCAGACCTCATTGAGGTGGATCAGGCCGATGCCGAAGAACACGGCGACCGCCACATGCTCGCCCTCGCGCGCCACGCCGATCTTGCCGCCCACAGACAGGCCGAGCGCCTTGGTCGTCACCTGGCTGAGCGCCTCACGGGCCGCACCAGCCACAGCGCCTTCCTCATGGTGTGTCTCGCCGATCACGCCCTCGCGCTTGGCGGCTACGACCGCACGCTCGACAATCTTCATCACCGACTGAACAAACTCACCGCCGTAATCCACCGCTGCTGCCTTGACGCCATGTTCCGCAAGCTCTGCCTTCATGGCGAATTCTTCCTCGCGCGATTGGGTCATTGCCAGTGAGATCGCCGCGCGGGCCACCGTCTTGCTGTCACCGGGAATCAATTGCATATCGAAAGCCCCTTTCCTCAAGGACTAACCTATATTATACATAGAAAAGCCTCCGGTCGCAAGAGGGTTGGTTTTCTTTTGCCTTTTTCACCCTTCGCAGCGGTGTCAATGCAATGCGTTTTGTTCAAAAAGGACTGCCGCTGCGTTTTGCATCACAGCGGCAGCCAAGTTTGCATTATCCAAAGAGGAAACGGCACTGCTCAATGGTACAGATACGCCAGCACACCGCTTTGCAGGCCGATCAGCACAAGCATGCTCACCTCATGCAGCCAGTTTGCCTTGATCAGCGCCACATATTCGCGCATGAAGGCGTTGGGCCAGTAATACCATTTCGTGTGACTGCCCATGCCCTCCGCCGGGAGCCCGTTTCGGCTTGCCCACACCCCTGCACGGAACACATGATAATTGGTCGTGGAAAAAGCAACCTTGCTGTCCGGCTGCATCATGGCCTTGGCATTGCGGATGTTCTCCCAGGTATTCTCCGAACGATCCTCCGCCAAGATGCCGTCCTCCGGCACGCCCCGCTCCAGCAGATACTCACGCATGGCAGATGCTTCGCTGCGCAGCTCGTCCGAACCCTTGCCGCCGCAGGGGATCAGCACCGGCATATGCCCTGTCTTTTGTGCCTGGGCATTGGCAAACTGAAGCGCACGGTCCACACGTCCGCGGAGCAGCGGCGTCAGTCCGCCCTTTCTGGACAGCTTGCAGCCCAGGATCAGAACATAATCCTTGTCCATGACCGGCTGATTCCGGGCCGCCTTCACGCCGCAAAGGATGACGCCCAGCAGCTTGCATTCCATCCAGAGCACCATGCCGGAGAACAGATTGATCAGGAAACTATGGACATACATATCGTCCTCTGAACCGGAGAAATCGAGGCTCAGCATAATGCCCAGCGCCGCCATTGACAGTGCAAACCCGATCAGGCTGCCCAGCAGATTGCGCCAGGTCTTGCCCTCGTGCTTGAGAAGCGAGACATTGCTGATGAACATCGCCAGTTCAAACTGCGCGATGAAGGGCAGCGTGATGATCAGCAGCACCGGCGGCATCTGCGCCACCAGGTTTTCCAGCGTGCTCTTTCCAGGAAGCAGGCTCTGTACCACAAGGATCATTCCGCTCATCAGCAGAAATCCCATCAGCAACGGCGTTGCGTAGTGATAGAATTCTTTCTTCATCTGCTTTCTGAGTGCCGCACCCAGGATGAATATGGTGCCCAGCAGGAAAAACCTGGCAACACCCATGACCCATTTGTCGCCCGTATAATGCCCGGACAACTCATCCCGCATGAAGCCGTTCTCTCCGCATTCTGTCACGGCCACGATCTGATTGCCCAGCAGGATCTCTGCCCGTCCGGCACCCTGCTGCGTGATGCGCAGTCCGGCCTTGCTGACTTCAAGGGCGACGCGTCCATCCGGTTTCACCGTCAGTTCTGACACATCCAGGTCCGCATAGGCTGCGCCAGGTACCAGCAGATCATGCGTTGTCATGACGCCGATATAGGTCACGGCAGCGCAGACTGCAAGCAATGCGACGATCATCAGTGCCGCCCATTGCAAGCATGAGATTTTCTTACTCATTTTTCCTCCATCGGGATGGTCAGCCTTTGTTTCTTTTGTGACCGCCGTCCGATTTCTTTTTTAAGGGACATACATTTTTTCGGGATTAAGCGTCAATACTCCTGCCTGCTGCGTCATATGATTCTTCTTGTTTGTGACGGCACGGCCTGGCATAAATCCATGACGCTTCTCTTTCTCATATCCCGTCTTATGCACCAGAAATGGTCCTATTAAACAGATTTGGCATGAACTTCGCACCAAATGATCAAAACGAGGTCTTTTCTTCTTTGGGAAATGGACCGCTGCACAAGCCCAATAAAAGACAGAGCGTCAAGCAAACAAAGCGAAACGCTCTGTTATGTTGTATACACTGACGCCGTGGATAATGATGAATGATACGCAAAACCCTCCTGCCGCAGTGATCCCGCAGCAGGAGGGCCGTTTGGTTTTGTTCTGTGCCGGGCTTTGTTCCGGCGCATCCGTGCCGTGTCAATAGGTCATGCAGTCAAGGCCATTCTGTGTCGTCCAGCGCTCCACATTGCCGCCCTCCAGGCAGATCACGGTCACATGCTCGCTGCCGGCAAAGGCGTCGCTTGCAATGCTCGTTACACTCTCCGGGATGTTGACATACATCAGTTTTGCGCTGTCTGCAAACGCACGGCTCTCGATGCACTTCACACCGGACGGGATCACAACCGCGTTGGCCGCCGTGCCGCAGAAGGCTTCGCTTTGAATGGTTGTCAGCGCCGCCGGAAGCGTCAGTACCGCAGTCAGGTTTGTGGTCGGATCATCAAACCTGTACTTCCAGGCTGCATCTGTCAAACACGAGTTGCCAGCTGCAATGAGCAGATAGAACGCGTCGTCCATCGTGCCGTTATAGCGCACATTGGTCAGCGCCGTACAATTGCCAAATGCATTCTCCTCGATCTGTACCATTGACGCAGGCAGGCTCACCTTTTTCAGTCCGGTACAGTTGATGAAAGCACATTCGCCAATGGACGTTACACCTTCCGGAATCACGATCTCCTTGAGCGCATAGTTGTAAGCGCACATTTCCTCCGGGATCGCTGTCATCCCCGCGGGCAGCGTGATGGATTCCAATCTGTAGCAGTTCCAGAAAGCATTTGCGCCGATCTCTTTCACGCTGCTTGGCAGCACAAGGCTTTCCAAACCGCTGTTCTCAAAGGCACGATCTCTGATTGAGGTCAATCTTTGGGGCAGAGCGATCTGCTTCAGAGCGTGTGCGTTGATGAATGCCTCATCGCCAATGCTCGTTACGGAATCAGCTATGCTGACCGTCGTCAGGGCATCCAAATTGCTGAATGATCCGGAACCGATCGACTTGACGCCCGCTTCAATCACCACGCCCGTAATGTTTGCCGCCTGCGTGGTCCACGGTGTCGAATGCTCCCAATCAAAGCCAGGCATTGCTCCCCGACCGGAAATCGTCAATATGCCGTTATCCAGGCTCCAGCTGATATACTGTGTCAGCCAGCCAGCCGTCGCAGCCGGATACGGACCCGAATAGTCCTCGCACTGCCACAGCGCATTCGTCATATTGCTGTTGTTACTGCCGAAGGAGATTGTCGCTGCGTTGACCTTGACGCCACGGTAGATCACCTTGGTCAGTAACGGACACTGACCGAAGGCACTGCCATCCACTGATACCAGGCTTTCCGGCAGCGTGATCTCGGTCAGCGCCGAGCAGGAGTAGAACGCATCCCAGCCAATACTCGTCACATTGTCAGGAATCTCAACAGCCGCAAGTTTGTCGCAATCAAGGAACAGGCTCTCGCTCAGCGACGTAAGGCCGCCGGGAAGCTGCACACCGGTCAATTGATCGCAACGGGCAAATGCCTCCACACCAATGACCGTGGCTGTGTCGGGAATACTGATCGTTTCAAGCCCTGTGTTGCAAAAGGCGGCATATCCAATCTCGGTTAAATGCGAGGGCAGAACAATGCCGCTCAGCGACTTCAGGTTGCAGAAAGCGTTGTCTCCAATGCTGGTCACAGATTCCGGCAATGTGACGCTCGTCACCTGATTCAGACCATAGAAGGCGTTTTGGCCAATACTGCGGATGCCCGCTTCCACCCTGATGCTTCGGATGCCGGTCGTCAAACAAGTCCACGGAGCAGACATCGAAGAAGCAAAATCAGGCATCACGCCGGTGCCGCTGATTGTCAGCGTACCATCATCGACGCTCCACATCACATTTGCTGACAGGTGTCCGCTGGTCACCACCTGGGACGGGCTGTCGCTGTCCGTATAGTGCCAATCTGCCCGGATCAGCGCTTCATTACCGTTTCCGATGAATACGCCGTCTGCTTCTGCCTTCTTGCCGCGGAAGGTCACATCCGTCAATGCATCGCAGAAGCCGAAGGCCGCATCTCCGATCATGCCGATCGCTCGAGGCAGTGATACACGCTCCAAATTGCGGCAGTAGTAGAATGCTTCCCAATCGATCTGCTTAACATGATCAGGGATCACCACTTCCGTCAGCGCTGTGCTGTACCTGAACAGAGAATCCGGGATCGTCACAAGCTTAGCAGACAGTCCGATTTCTGTCAGGTTCTTACAATAGCTGAACGCATACGCGCCAATAGATATGATGGAATCCGGCAGCGTGATCGTTGTCAGGCCCGTGTCTCTGAAGGCTTCTTCTCCGATTCTGGTTACGCTGGACGGGATCTCGATCTGTTCCAGCGCCGTATCACCTCGGAAAGCGCCATTGCCGATGCTCGTCACTGTGTTCGGGATGGCTACCTTCGTCAGCTTCGTGAAATCCGCAAACGCTTCGCTACCGATGGTCTTGACGCCGTTTTCGACGATCACGCTTCGGATATAGGGCGCATACTTATTCCACGGAGCCGGCAGTTCAGAATTGCAGTCCGGCATCGCGCCGCCGCCCGAAACGATCAGCGTACCGTTGAAATCAAGACGCCAGTCAAAGTCCGGGCTGAGGATACCGCTACTCAGCGTGGGATAGCTGCCGATGCCGTCAGCGTAGTGCCAGACGGCATTGATCAGCTTGCTGTTGTTCACGCCGATCACGATTTTCAGCACATCGTCAGTCGTGCCAGGATAATAAATATCTGTCAGCTTATCGCAGCCCTCAAACAGGTCGCTGCCAATGGTGTTCAGCGCTGCGGGGAGGGACACTTCCGTCAGCTCGCCGCACCTTCCGAATGCTCCGTACCCGATCGTGTCAACATGCGCAGGCACCGTGATCGACGTCAGTCCGGCGCCGCAGAACAACCCGCGGGGAATGCAGTTGATGCTCTTGGGAAGCTGGATCTGCTGAAGCGCCGCACATTCCGCGAAGGCATTCTCTCCCAGTTCATATACCGTATCCGGCAAGATGATGCTGTTCATTGATCGGCAGTTAGCAAACGCACTGTGGCCGATCTGGGTCACTCCGGCAGGAATGGTTATCGCTGCCAGCTGACCGCAGTCAGAGAATGCATACTGATTGATACTCGTCAGCGAGCTGGGCAGGCTGACAGCCGTCACAGCATTCATGCCAGCGAACGCATTTCTGCCAATGCTGTTGATTCCCTCTCCTACCACAATGCTGGTGATCGAATCACGCCAGATGGCCCATGGACGAAGATCGTCCGGCATGCTTCCCTGACCAGAGATCGTGAGCACCTGGTCATTTTCCACACGCCAGGTGATGCCCGCAGTCAGATAGCCGCTGACCGGCGCAGTGTAGGTCGTATCACCGTCATTGCAGTGCCATACAGCATTCGTCAACGGCACATTGCCGTCGCTGATCGTGATATAGGCAATGTCCGCCTTGGCGCCGCAAAAATAGACGTCCGTTAATGCCGTATTATTGAATGCGCTTGAATAGATGGTGTGAATCGACGCGGGCAGTGTGACCGACGTCATGGCGCGATTGTCGGCAAAGGCTGCCGCATGGACCGAATCCACGCCCTCCGGGATCACAATCGTTGTGAGCCCCGAATCACGGAACATACCGTAGGGCAGATTGGTCAATCCGCCCGGAAGATTGATCTCCGTGAGTGAACCACAGCTTTCAAATGCAAATTCACCAATGCTGCGCAGCGAAGCAGGCAGCGTCACTGTCGTCAGCGCATTACAATTGCTGAACGCCCAATCGCTGATCTGCCGCACATTTGCCGGGATATCCACCTGTGTCAGTGCGCTGCAATTGGAGAATGCCTGCACGTCGATCAACATCAGCGAATCAGGCAGCGATACCGTTGTTACACGGTTCATTTCATCAAACGCCCGCCTGCCGATGCTGCGCACGCCTTCCGTCAGCACGATACTGGTGACATGCTCACGCAGTTCATGCCACGGCGCCAGGAATTCACCCTCGTAGTTCGGGATCACGCCGCTGCCGGAAATGGTCAGCGTACCGTTATCGGTCAGGCGCCATTCAAGACCGGTCATCAGGCAGCCGCTGTTCATCACAGGATATGCGCCGGTCTTGTCCTTGCAGTGCCAGGAGGCTTTCAGCAGAGGATCGTTATTGCCAGCGATCATGATGCTCAAAATATCGTCCATCGCGCCGCCGAAATAGACATCGGTCACAGCCGTGCTGCCGAAAGCATTGTTGCGGATCATATTGACCGACGCAGGCAGGGTCACCTTGGTCAGCGAACCGCAATTCCAGAACGCGTTGTAAGAAATTTCGGTTACGCCATCAGGGATCACCAGCTCTGTGATGCCGGTTTCAGAAAGCAGTTCATACGGAATGAATGTCATGCCGGCGGGAAGCGCGATCTGCTTCAGCGCCTTGCATCCATAAAACACACTGCTGCCAAGTGTCAGGTTCTTTGCGGGCAGCACGACACGCTCAAGTTTGCCGCAGAAAGCAAACGCATTACCGTCGATCCGCTTCACGCTGTCAGGGATGGTGATGACCGTCAGATTCTCACAGTAGCTGAAAGCGTTGCTGCCAATGGAGGTAATAGACGCGGGCAGCGAAACTGTCGTTACGTTCTTGCAGCCATTGAAGAGATAGGCGCCGATATTCTGCACGCCGTTCTCCACCACAACCCGCGTGATCTGATCGATCCTGCCATACCACGGCACCGCATAGTCAGAGGAATATTCGGGCATCCGGCCCGTGCCGGAGATGGTCAGCGTACCGTCCCCAGCCAATGCCCAGTACACGGCATTTTCCAGGTTGCCCTCGTTGTCCATCTTGTAGTGCCAGTGAGCCTGCACCAAATACTCATTGCCCTCCGCGATCGGAATCAGCGCAGCCTGCTCCTGGGAGCCGGCAAAGGTCACGTCCGTCAAGGCAACACAGCGTGCGAAAGCCTTCGCGCCGATGTCAGCCAGGTTTTCGGGCAGAGAAATCGTCGCCATCGCGGCGCAGCCATTGAAGGTATCCGCCTCGATGCTTGCCACCTGTTCGGGAATGTCGATGCTGTTCAGCAGCGTGCAGTCCTCAAAGGCAGAGGCGCCAATGCGGGTGACCGAATCAGGGATATCAATGTTTTCAAGACTTGTGCAGCCCTTGAAAGAACCGGCGCCAATCTCGGTGAGGATATCCGGCAGACTGACGCTCATCAGCACTGTGCAGTCGGCAAAGGCTTCATCCGGGATGGAGGTGATGCCGCGAAGCTCCAGCGCCGTGATGTCATCCATATGCTTTTTCCAGGTCGCGCCATTGCCGGAGTCGCTCATGGCGCCATTGCCGGTGATGGTCATCTTGCCCTGGTCGTCCATGCTCCAGTTGATGGTGCTGCCGTTGGCATTATCGCTGCCGGACATGCCGCCCTTGTCACTCCAGACGAAGGTCACTTCGTCAGAGGTGATATAGCCATGGTACCGCTGACCGTCAATCACCTGCGACACTTCCATGTCATCAATGCGCGTGGTGACGCTGCCCTCCAGCGTCCAGATGGGCACTGCAACATACAGCGGCGGGGCGATGGCATTGATCTCCATATTACCGTCGGCAGAGCGCGGAACCGTGCTAAGTGTGTAATCGGCATTCAGATCGCCTTGCAGATAAGGCGTCAGATCCAGCAGGATGGGCTGGCCTGTGTAGGCATTGAAGGACGCGCCATTGAAACGAATGCCCGTGATGGCGGCCTTGCGGTAATGCGCCTCAAATTCATCCGTAGCAGTCAAGCCGCTCGAAGAGGTCACCGTCACCGTTACCGTCTCATCGCCCTCCTGCACCAAATCGCCGATGATTCGGAGATAGTGATATTCATCCCAGGAAGGACTTAACTCATAGCTATATTTCGCCAAGCCCTTGCTGCCCGTTATGCTGATGGTAAACGAGGCATCCTTCACACCAGGGTCAGCGATCTCAAATTCACCGACACACTGCTTTTCACTGCCGAACAAGATGCTGTGTTCATCCCCCTCGGCCCAAAAGTAAGGATCAATGATCAGCTTACGGGCGACTGTGGGAACATTGCCATTTTCGTCGGTAGCTTTGATGGTGATCGGGATTTCCAGGCGATCATTTTCGAGCCAAGTAATAAGCATTGCCTGGTATTCGCCCGGCTCAAGTACCGTAAAGCGAATACCGGAACTTAACGATGAAGAATTGATAGGACCCATGCATTGCAGATTCCACCAACGGTCAATCTGATTACCGTTCTGATCCAGCACTTCAGGGAAACGGAGCATTGCAGACTTGCCCGCCTGAACAGTCATTTCGGTCACCAAACCATTTATCGCTGAGATGGCATGTTCTTCGACATTCAGCAGATACTCCTTGGAGACGGTCTCACCGTTCCAGGTGCAGTTGATGCGGAATCGAATCTGTCCAGCCTTGGTTGGCGTCTTGTTATAGCTGATATGCGCCATCGCCGTTTCATATGTCGATCCGTCTTCAAACAGATTGCGGGCTTCTTCCCAATTGACACGAAGGCCAATGTCCTCGCCAGACAGCTGTTCGACCGTCCAGACCGGGCTCTTGCCGGTAATGCGCTTCAGTGCGCCCATATTGAAGATGCTGAACTCAAATATAACGATTTCTTCCTCCGACACAACATACGGGCAGCCGGAAATAAAACTGATCGTTGTCTCCATAATAGGAGACTCATCGCCAAAGAATGCACCGAAGGCATCCACAATGATGGGGCCGCCGGGCACATTTCCCTGCGCATCCTCCACGTACACGTTGACAGGCGTTACATACTCTGCCAGGCCCTCCACATCAATGTGATAGAGCATTTCATAGATGCCGGGTTGATTAAAGATGGCGTCTGTCACGGGGGTTTCATAGTTTACATCCCACCAGGTTTCCATTCCATAATCTTCAGGAATGGTCACCGCATCCGAGACGACCTGATCGCGGTTGAGGCCGGTGATGTACCACTCAAAAGTCTGACCATCGCCGCCAACAGCGACAGGCGCGGCAAACGATGTACGCGCCCCCACCGTGGTATGCACATTTTCCGCAGCAAAGTAATCCGGGAACCCAAGGCCGCCGGGCAGCTGGAGCTGCACAGGCAGTTTCAGCCGGATATAGTTTCCGTCAGGCGTCATACAAAGGAAGTTCACCGTGCTTGTGCCCATGCCGCCAGCCCTGAAACTGCCCCATCGGAGTCTCCCGTCGGAATAATAAGCCCATCCCTCATCCCGCAGCGTCCAATCGCCGGGGGCAGAAACATACATGCGCACTTGCTGATAATTGCGCAGTTCAACATTCTCCGGAATGGCGATTTCCACGTTGGTTTCATTCTTGCTGATGATCACCGTCATAGGATCGAGTTCGATCTCACGGGATACCGGAACCTCTGATGCATCAACAACATGAACCGGGATTTTTACGCGGATATACTGATCATCTTCGCGCCTGACAATCATGACAATATAAGACAAACCCTTGCCAACGGTCGGTCCAGAATAATGAAAGCTGTACTGACCGTTGCCGACATTCTCCAGCCAGACGCTGATGCCAGAGCCGTCCAGTGTTGTCCAGCCATTGGCCGGAGTTTCCACATAGCTATACATAGAACTGTACAGCATTGTGGGGTATGTCATTTGCGCATTGCCATCGATATAAGCACTCTGCTGATTGGTCGGCCAATACCGGTCGTCCAGCACGATCGTTTCGGCAGTTGGCATTCCACTCGGAGAAAGGATCTCAACAGGCTGCTCGAACAACACATAATCTCCGTTGTCCGTGAGACAAAGGAAATCAACGGATACCTTGCCTGCTTTTCTTCCCGCTCCGATTTGAACATAGGCCTCCACATTCTGGCCATCGTGATACCAATTCTGCAAATATGAAGACGTAACAATCTGATGGTCAACATCACCGTTCACCATCATTGCCATCACCATCTTGACTCCTGGCAAACGAATGGTCATGTTGTTACTGCTGAAGCCATAGATGCTGACTTCATCCAAAACCACTTTGGATGACACCGGGAAACTTTCAATCGGCTGGACATTCAGCGGGATCTGTAACTCAACATAGTCGCCGAACCAGGTCAGTACGATCGCCGAAATCGTTGCTTTTCCCAGGCTGGCGCCGTACACATTGAACTCGAACTCATTCTCATACAAGCCCGTGTCTGCATTCCAGTTGCCGGAAAGTAATCCGACGCTAACGCTGTTGCTGCTATACCACTCGCCCCCATCCAGAATCCTACCGCTAAACCACCGATAAATAGCGTCTCTTGTCTCGATTGTCACGTTAGCAAACACCATTTCGTCTTGCGTCAACGGTACAGTCTGGACAGGAACCGTAACGGTGCTGGTCGGCACGATCTGCTCCACCGGGACTATGCTGATCGGCGCATTTACATGAATGAACTGATTATCCGTCGTTTCAGCGACAAACTGCAATTCCGTACTTCCGTTATCATTTGAGTAAAAATCAACAGTAATACAGCTTTGTTCACCATTGTTAACCAAATAAGGCGTACCATACAAGTCGATATTTAGGCCGCCGCCGCACTGAGAGACAGAATGCACCGTGCGAATATTCAGGTTGGAATCATATTTGATTTTTGCTATGGAGGAGAAAGTACTAACAACCATCGTAGGCTTCAGCGTCACCTCTCCGCTGATCGGCACATTTTCAGGGGTGTAAATACGGATCGGGACATTGATCTCAATATCGTTATCATCTGTCGTACGACAAAAAATCCTCGCCGTAGACACGCCGTATTCTACGGACGGTGTAACTCCAAAATGAATCTGAAATCCATTTTCAACAGGATATTCCATATAGCGCATCAACGAAATGGGATACCAATCTCCATCGTTTTCGAACGAAATGCCCGTCACTTCTCGAACAGACAGACTGGCCGGAAGCGTATAATTGACCTCGTACGGTAAAGAAGGCACATTTCCCCTGACAACACAAATCTCAGGCATGGAAACAGGCGCAAGGGTCTGGCCGCCCGCATTTATATCCGTTTCAGTCGCGATATTCATAGGCGGAGAGGTCTGCGTGCTGTCGCCCGGAATCCAGGGTTCCGGCGTAAAAGTAACCATCGGAGGAATGACGCTCGTAACCGTAGGAGTCGGCAAACCATCGCTGGGGAACGTGGGTTCCGGCGTCATATATTCCATCGGAGGCGTGGTACTCATCGCCGGAGGCGCCGGCGTTTTTTCGCTGGGCATCCACGGTTCCGGCGTGAATTCACTATCCGACGCATCGGTTTTCATCGGTACGATCTCTGATTCTGCCTGTGCCATCGCACAATAACACAGCATCATCGCAGCCAGTACAAATGCAAGCCACTTTTTCATCAGTAACCCTTCCCTTCATCAAGGCGTGTAACAGATTACACCATATTAAATTTTAGCACTTTTTTTGTGTATCCCCAATGGTTGATTTGGGCAAAACAATGATGCAGACACTTTGGGGCATCCAAAACCCGGTGCCCGGCCTCGTTGGCATACGAAAACGGACTGCTCAACTCAATTTGTTGGGAGCAGTCCGTTGTTTGATGTTCTCATTTCATCAGCTCATACATCATGATACCGGCGGCGACGGCGGCGTTCAGCGACTCGGCGCGGCCCTTCATGGGGAGCATCAGGCGCTTGTCCGCAAGGGCCTTGACCTCGTCAGACACGCCGTTGCCCTCATTGCCGATCACCAGCACAAAGCGTTCGCCGATACCGGTGCGCTCATAGAAGGGCTCGCCGTCCAGCTGGGAAGAAATCACGCATGCGCCCGTCTGCTGCATGGTACGAAGCGCGGCAGGAAGATCATTTGTCACGATCAGGGGCAGATGAAACACACTGCCCATCGTTGCGCGCAGCACCTTGGGGCTGAACACGTCGGCGCACTGCTCGGACAGAAGCACGCCGTCAAAACCGGCAGCATCCGCAGTACGGATGATGGTGCCCACATTGCCGGGGTCCTGCACGCCGTCCAGCGCGATGATCCGTGCGCCAGTCTGCGCGGCGTAACGCATGCGCATGACAGCCGCGATCCCCTGTGGGGTTTTGGTGTCACACACAGCTGCCAGCACATGGGCAGGCATGGCATACAGCATTGCTTGGACGCCCTCGGCCAATTCAGGCTGATCCGCGTCCACCAGCACGGCCTCCACCTCAAACCCGGATGCCAGCGCTTCCTCCACCGACTTTCGGCCTTCCACCAGGAAGCAGCCGGTCTCGCGGCGGCCCTTTCGATCCTTGAGGGATTTCCAGGCCTGCACCCTGGGATTTTTGAGGCTTGTGATCAGTTCCATTTGTGCTCCTCATTTCTAATGACTTTTCTGAATATCATTCGCCGGAAAGCGGTCGATTCCTCTGTTTTGCGTCGGTTTGCTCAGTCAAGCACACGATGGAGGAATTTCGCCGCCTGTTCAGGCCACACGGCGCAGTCATCCTCCCGCTTGTCAGGATTGCCGCCCCAGGTCACGTCGTTGGCCAGGGACAAGCCGTGATGTCCATAAGGGAAGATATGCACCTCTGCGTTCACCCCAGCGCGGTACAACGCCTCGGCCATCAGCAGCGTATTCATGCAGGGTACGCCGCCGTCCGTCCAGGTGGACCACAGGAACGCGGGCGGCGTATCTGCCGTAACAAGCTTTTCCAGGGAATACGCCTGATGCTCAGCCACATCGGTGCTGCCGGTCAGCATTTCAAAGGAGCCGCGGTGCGCATACTCCCCCGCCGTGATCACCGGATAGCACAGTACCTGCGCATTGGGGCGAACATTCTCGGCCTTGAGGCCCAGCGGCGCCCACAGTTCTTCCCGCTGCCACATCGTTCCCAGGCAGCCAGCCAGATGACCGCCCGCCGAGAAGCCCAGCACCGCGAGCTTGTCCGGATCACCGCGGAATCTGTCCGCATTCGTCCGCACGTACGCCACCGCCGCCGCCAAGTCCTGCTGCGGCGCCGGGAAGCGATACGGCGCCACCCGATAATGCAGCACAAAGGTGTTGAAGCCCATCGCCGCAAACCGAAGCGCCACAGGCGCAGACTCCCGCTGTGACACATGCGAATATCCGCCGCCGCCGCACACAATGATCCCGGCCCGACGCATTTCCGGAGGGTTGTAATCCCCGATCTCCGGGCAATAGGCCTCCATCGCGACTGTTTCGCTGCCCGAAGTCGGCAGATCGATTCTTTCGTACAGCATGGTTGTCTCTCCTATTCTTCGCTCAGCGGAAGGGATCGGCCTTTGTCCCATCCCCCGCCGTCAATGGCAGTTCTCTCAACGGCAGCTCCGTCACCAGACGCACCGCATTGATCTTTTCCGGCTGATTGCTGACCACGAGCCGACCGTTCTTCATCCATAGGCTCATGCCTCCCGGCATTTGTTCGCCGAATGGCCATTCGGCGCAAGCCGTGCGCATCCCCTCATCCATCGCCGCCAGATCCGACGCTATCGGCAGCCGATACGTCTGCGGCACTTCGCCAGAAAGGTCCGTGGTTGTAGCCATTGGCGCCGACATTTCTTCTGCCAGCAGCGCCACCTGCTCCCCTGTCACCTTCAGGACCCGCCAAAGGCTTTGATCCCCCGTGCGGACATAGGGGTGCTCCGCCGCCTGCGCCTTAAGCAATTCGATCACCTGCAGACGCTCGCGCAGCAGCACCGCCTGTGCAGCGCTGTCACGATACATGCCAAGTGCTTCAAACTCAGCCGCAAGCGTTTCCAGCTCCGTCAATTCTGCCTGACTGCATCGTGCCGTCAACGCCGTATACAGCGCCTCCCGGCATTCGTCGGCCCGCCGGGCGGCGTCCAGCGTGTCGCCCAGCGCGTCGAAAGCATCCATGGCCTCGGCATACTCGCCGGCGCTGAACAATCGCTCTGCCCGGTGGTATTCACGCTGATTCTGCCGCTCTATACACTCACGGAGCAGACGCGCACTGTCACCATAGCCGTTCAGGCCCTCCAGCATCGCCCGCGCCGCCTCATAGTTTCCCTGTTCCATGTTCTGCGCAGCCTGACGCACGGCATTCTCCGGGATCACGCGGCGGATCTCAGCGGCCTGACGCTCGCTGTCCGCAAAGGAGCCAAGCGAATCGAACAAGGTCAGCGCCTCGGCCAGCGCATCCTCGTCATACAGCTGCATCGCGTCCAGATACCGCAGATAACGTCCGCTGCTCTTGAACGGATCAATCTGCATCAGATCCACCCGGGCAAGCTCATATTCCTCCGCCTGAATCGCTGCCAGCGCGTCGCAGTACAGCGCGTAGTCTGCTGAATCGGCATACTCGCCCAGGTCGCGGAACAGCCGCGCCGCCAGCCGGTAATCGCCGCTGCCCAAATACAATTGCGCACGCTCATAGTAATGCTGATTACTGTTCGTACAACCTGTGAGGATGATCGTCATCCCCAGCGTCAGCACCAGGAACCATCGTTTCATCAAAGCAAACCTCCGCCATCTGATTGACAGCGTCAGTTTGCCCCATTTCTTCCAGCATCATGCACGGCGCTTGATGAGGGACAGCAGCGCTTTGTTTTTTGTCACGATCCATAGCCCCAGGCACAGCCCGCAATAGACCGCGCCGCCGACCGCCACCTGCACCGCCAGTCCGAGCCAGCCGCTCAACGGCAGTACCATCCCCAGCAGCCGCACACAGCCCAGCATCACCAGGCCGATCGCACTGTATTCCGCCACATACAGCATATAGCGCCCGTAGGGCAGCTCACGCCGAAGCACAATCCACTGGGTCACCGGCACGGACATTTCAGCCAGCAGCGTGCCGATCACCGCGCCCATCGCGCCCATCCGCGGGATGAGCAGGCTGTTAGCGATCAGATTGACCACCGCGCCTGTCACCACGCTGCGCACAAAAATGCCATTCCGGCCCTGTGGCAAAATCCACTGCGTTCGGATCACATTGGCAAAGCCGATCATCATCAGCGTGAACGCCAGCGGCGCCATCAACGCCGCCGACGGCGCAAAGGCTTCGCCATAGAACAGCGGCGAAAACCGGTCTGCCACCGACGCAACGCCAAAGGCCATCGCCGTCACCATGCACAGCACGGCCTGCATCGACGCATCAATGTGCCTGCGGATACGGTCCGTCTGCCCCAGCTTCTGCATATGCGACACCTTGGGCAGCATCACCGTGCCCACCGCTGAAATGAAGCCGCTGAGGCAATAGATGATCTTCTCCGCCGCCACATACAGTCCGTTTTGGTCCATGCTGCTCAGTGCACCGACCATCACCTTATCCATCTGCCGATACACGCTGACGGCAATCACCGAGATAGACAGCACTGCGCAGGGCTTCAAATGCACCAGCGCCTCAGACCAGGTGACTGGGACCAAATGCACGTACCGGCGCACACTCGGCCAGCAGGAAACACAGCCGATCAGCGTCGCCGCCGACCATACGAAACCGTACACCCACAGCGTATCCTCGCCATGAACAAAGATGAACACGCAGGCCGCCGCGATCAGCTTGACTGCCGTATTGCGCAGCGCAATCGGCTTGAACAGATCAAGACCCATCAGGCACCAGTCGAGATTGACCAGGCAGCTGACCGACATCATGGTCAGCGACAGCGCAATCGCCCTTTCCTCCCCCGCGATGGCAAGTGCATAAACCAGATACCCGGCCAGCGCAGTCCCTGCCACCAGCAGCTGCATCCGCCAGATGCTCGAAAAGGTCCGGTCGAGCGTTTTCTGCTCATCCTTGGCCTGGGCGATGGCGCGAACGCCGTAGTTTTCCAATCCCAGCATACCGATCAGGCAGAAGATATAGCTGATCGCCCAAGCGTAATCATAGAGGCCATTTCCGTGCCTTCCCACCGTGCGCGTCAGATAAGGCGCCGTCACCAGCGGCAGAAAAATCGAGAAAACCCGATAAGCTACATTATAAAGCGTATTCCTTCGCGTATTCAAGTCAAACACCTTTCCATGCGTGTGCATTCTGCTTCCGGTTAATAATTCGCCTTTTTTCTTTGGCTTCCTTCTTGACATCTGTCTCATTTATGCTATAATGCGTAAACGTAAACAGTTTTATTGGTTTACGCAAATAAAAAGCGAGGGATGTACATGACTTCCACCAAGAATTCTCAGAAGCAGATGCCCGTGATCATGCTGGTGATGTGCGCATTGTTTGCCGCGCTGACCGCTATCTGTGCCCAGATCTCTATCCCGATTCAGCCTGTCCCGATCTGTCTTTCGCTGTTCGCCGTCGAACTTTGCGGTGCGCTGCTGGACAAGAAGTACAGTGTGCTGGCCATCGGCGCGTATGTGCTGCTTGGTCTGGTCGGCGTACCTGTGTTTTCCGGCTTCAAAGGCGGTGCCGCGGCGCTGTTCGGCACGACCGGCGGCTATATTATCGGTTATTTGTTCTGTGCTTTCATTATTTCGTTTGTGATTGAGAAATGGGGCCGCGAGTTCTGGAAGCAAGCGATTGCGATGTTGCTTGGCCTGCTGGTCTGCTATCTGTTCGGCACGGCCTGGTTCATGGTGCTTTCCGGCCGCACGCTGGCTGAGAGCATGTCTCTGTGCGTGATCCCCTTCCTGCCCGGCGATGCGGTGAAGATTGTGCTGGCAGTCGTCATGTCCCTGGCGCTGTACAAGCCGATGAAGCAGGTCCTGCGGCGCTAACAATAGCGATACTTGTAGATCGGTTTTTCTTGACATTTTTTCCAAAGCGTGCTATCATGCTTCATGTGAGCGCCCGTAGCTCAGTTGGATAGAGTGTCAGACTCCGACTCTGAAGGTCACAAGTTCGAATCTTGCCGGGCGTACCATCAAGAAGCGGCCAAAAACCGCTTCTTTTTGTTTTATCCGGCGTGTATTTATGCCGGATTTGCCATTGCATTCTTGCAACCTCTTGCATTTTGCTCTGCGGTGTTTATGTATTTATACGCTATTTTACGCATTTTTACGGAGCGAAACGGTTCAAAAACAGTTCAGATTTTAAAGCCCGCAAGCCCAGGTGCTGCCTGGGTTTGCGGGCTCTCGAGCAATTCCATTGTCATGAATTTTTCCAGTCTGGCCGAATCGATCAATTCTCGTTCCTTGGTGAGCTTGGCATAGACCTCCATGATCATCGTCGCGTCCTCATGTCCCATCCATGCCTGCAAGGTTTTGACCGGGATCTCGGCCTCATAGGCCCTGGTGCAGAAGTCCACGCGGAAGTCGTGACAGCGGATGTTCATGTCCTTCCAGGGCGGCAGCGGCTTGCCATCGGCCAGCAGGGCCTTGTGAGCTTTCGTCTTGCCGTACCAGCGCTTGTGGCACTGGTTCACCTTCGTCTCAAGGAAGCACATGTACGAGGTGTACCGGTTGCGGAAGGCGGTCTCTGACATGAGGCCGCCGTTTTCCTTTTGACACAGCAGGCCATGGTGCCCTCGCAGCGCGTCCTCCAGCGGCTTCACCAGCGGGATAGTGCGCTGGGCAGCATTGGTTTTGCCGTCCGATTCCACCGCCTGGTTGCCCTCAGAGAAGGACACAGCTCCGCGGACATAGATCAGCTTCTTCTCAAAATCCACGTCGCGGTCCACATCCAGGTACAGGGCTTCGCCTCGCCGGAGTCCGGCAAAGAGCATCGCCATCGCGCACAGGCCGAAATCATGTTCCCGGTAGGTGGAGCAAATCAGGGCACGCTCCCATTTTTCCAGGGCGCGGTGACCTTCGCACTTCTTCGTCTTAGGGCGCTTCACGATCTCCATTGGGTTGCGCAGGATCACGCCCTCGGCCAGCGCCGTGCGGAAGATGCCGCGCAGGGTGGTCATGAACTTGTTGACATAGGTCGGAGAGTAGCAGCTCAGGCTGTTGCACACAGCTTGCAGGTCAGTGGCCGTGATGCCCTTCATCAGTTTGATCCTGATCTTGGACGCGGCATAGTCCATCATGCGGATGTACTCGCGCTGCTGCTTTTCGCAGCACTCGGCCCGGTAGACCTCGATCCAGGTCATGGCGTATTCCCGGAAGGTCATGTTCTCCATGTCATGGTTCAGACCGGCCTTTTCATCGTCGATCCAGGCATCACGCTTGCGTTCGGCCTCCGCCTTGGTCTTTCCGTAAAATTGCTTGGAGCCATAGTTGCACTTGAAGCGGCCATCGGCGCGCTTCGTCAATTTGTTGTGGGACATTCCTTTACCTCCTGAAATGCCCCGCCATTCATTCAGAAATTCAGTTATCAAGGGTCACAGGGAGGTGTCAGACCTCCCCATGACCATGATACCATCGTTTCCTGTGCGTGGCAAGGGCATGGTCGAATTTTTGCCCATCAAGCCGCGGCATCATCAGGATGAGCCCAGTGCGCGCGCATCCATTCGGCAAAGCCCTGGCGATCAACGAGGACACGGCGTCCAATGCAGAACGCTGGGAAGCCAGGCTCCTTGACGATCTTGTAGGCGGTGGGCTTGGAAACATGCAGCTCGGCAGCTACCTCCGGGACAGTCAGTGTCATGCGGGGCATCTGGGGCTGGGACATGGGCTGCTGGGCAGGCTGGGGATTCTTCTTCACTCGATCAAACATATTTTCTTCACTCCGTTCCTGTGTTGTCAACTTTGGGATGTCAACCTGGGTCAAAATCTTTGTTTCTTCCCATCTATCCTCTCTCTGTCTCTATTTTCTTCTTTCTCGTAGTAGACAGTTGACAGGTAGACAGATGGATGGAAGGGCTTGCGACGCAAGGATTTTCTGCGTCAACCGATTGTCAACGCACGGTGTCAACTTGCCATGTCCAGCAGGGAGAAATCCTCGTCGTCTGCAAAGACGGTGCCCACCGGCCGCTCCGGAGGCGGCCGGTTGACACAGGCAGCGTTGACATTGGGGTTGACACGCTCCCAGCCCTTCTGCGTACCGTACTTGGGAAAACGCTTGGGACTGGTAAAGGCACGCCACCCTTTCAGCTCGCCGGAGGCAATGCCGCTGTTCACCACATCGCAGATCTCGCGGGTCTCCCAGGGCTTCGGTTCCTCAAACAGGTGATCCAATGCTTCCTTATATAAGAGCTTGGAGCAGACACGGTCACCGGGGTAATGATCCATGAAGTCGTAAATCTGACCAGCGGTGGTGTCCTCCGGGATGAAGGCAGTCTGTACTAACTGTCGCTGCTGTTCGGCCTCCTTGGACAGACACAGGCGGTATTCGCCGGAGTTGTAGATGGTCATGATCTCCGCCCACATCTGTTTGATGTAGGCGCGGGATGCGGCCTCATCATCCAGGATGTGGACTTCGGCCTGGCTGGGGTCAATGGGAATCGGAAGGAAGCGGCGGTTGCCGGTGCGGTCCATGGGCAGGAAATCCATCTTGTTTGTCGTACCAGCGTACACGCATTGGCGCGGGTGGTCTGCGGCGAACTTGTCATAGGGCAGCTTGTAGGTGTCCTTCTGACGGGACAGGAATGACTTGATCTCCTCGATGCTGCGCGCGTTCACTGTAGCGATCATCTCCGACATTTCCAGAATCCAATGGCCCATGAATTTCAGATAGACCTTTTCATCATCGAGCTTGCGGAGGTCATCCGTGAACCAGTCGTCCTTGATGGCAAGGAAGCGGAGAAAGGTCGACTTTCCTGCACCCTGGCCGCCGGTGAGACAGAGCATCAGCTCAAACTTCGTGCCGGGATGGAACACTCGCTTCACGGCGCCCAGCATGAACACGCGCAGGCACTCCTCGTTGAAATCGCTCACCTCTGCGCCGAGAAAATGATGAAGCGCGTAACGCACGCGGGGCACGCCATCCCATTTCAGCGAGTTCAGGTAATCACGAATGGGGTGATAGGCATGCTTGTTGGCAACCAGCTTCAGCGCATACAGGATGCGCGGCTCGGACGTAATGCTGTAATACTTTTCAAAGTGCAGCAGGATGAACGGCAGATCTTCATCGCAGAGCATGTCGCCTTCACGCGCCCAGGGTAGTTTGCCGAACACGGACACGCAGCCGGTCAGCAGGTTCTTGCGAATGCGATCCTTCAGCAGCGGATCATGTTCCAGCACGGCCACGCAGTTCTCGATGGAATTGGCCACCTCGCCATGCGCCGTATGAGCAAGGGAGGCGCGCAGCTGGGCACGGGTTTCTTTCAGCTGCTCGTCCGTCATGGAGACGGTCTGTGCGTTTTCGTTGGTGTTGGTCATCTGGTTTCCTCCTTTGTCAGCTTGCATCTCGCATGGGTTCGTGGCGATGGTGGTCAGTCTGGTGGGTCGTGTGATCGTGAGCTTGGGTCAGTTGCTCATGGACAGATACGCGTTCTTCGGCGTCACGCTGGACGGCATTTACGCATTTGCGCACCTTGCGCAGCATCGTCAAGTCTGGATCAAGGGCGGTCAGCTCCGGAGCAATTCGCTGAATCTCCGCTTCAAGGGCCATCCGTTCAGCTTCCAATGCTGCCTGGTCGATTTTGGCACTCCCGTTCAATCGCATCAGCAGGGCATACGCTTTCTTGAAAGCAGCCAGCTCCTCCGCATGCTGGGCAGCGTACTTCTCCCGCTGCGATGGGAAGCCAAACCTGGATTTGTTCTGCACCGGTTGGAGGCGTTTCACAGTTTCGGCAGCTTCGATAATCGTGGAAATGTCGGCTATGCGCTTTTTTGCCTTGCGGTTTTTGCTACGGAATTGATTTGCACTGCCCTCCATCTCGTTGAGTTTCGCCATGACAGCCTCAGCGGAATACAGGCCATGCGCCTGCATGTATTTCCACAATTCGCTGATGAGCGCAAAGTCTTTCGCGTGGTATTTCAACTGTGCCACCTTGCTGCGCCAGGTCATCCGCTGCGAATCCCGGAGCAGCAGCCATTCATACAGGTCGTTCTTGATCGGCGGGTGCTTCTTCAAATCGGTCAGTTCGCGGTGCGCAACGATGGCATCTCGCTGATCTTCCAGCCAGTCGGCAATCACCTTCATGGATTTGGTGAATCCGGCGAGCAGACCGTTTGCCTGCACAATGTCATCGTTCAAGTGCTGCAGGAATGAATATTGTCCCTTCTGCACCAGCGCATTTGCACGCGCACCCAGGTGAACGGTGGGCACCTTCATGATGCCTTGACGCTTGTAGGAGCGAAGGTCAGCGCGTTCGGGACGGTTGCATTTTTCAAGGTACTTGTTCTGCTGCGCAGCCCAGGCTGTCCGCCAGTGCTCGGCATTGCGTCGGTCGTTCCAGTCTGTCGTAGGAACAGCACGTAGCTTGGGTTTGCCATCGGCGCCGATGACAGGCTGTCCGTGACCATCATCACAGGGAATCTTGTGGAAGCGTGGGAGCCATTGCCCATGCTCATCCAGCGCACGCATGGTCAGCAAAATGTGTGCATGCGGATTGGGCGGTGGTTCCGTGTAGTGGACAGCGACGTCGACGCACATACCCTTCGACACGAATTGCTCCTGGCAATACTCCGTCACCATCGGCACCCAATGCTCGCGCGGCACCTCCTTCGGCAGCGTGAGGACAATGCGCCGGGCAAGTTGCGCGTTGCGCTGACGCTCTGCCTGTTCTGCGGAATTCCAAAGAGTGGTTTCGTCCAGAAATGCTTTCGGTGCATTAGGCGGCAGCAGGATCTCCGTGTGGACGAGGCAATCAGCATCGTGTGAATAGTCTTCCGTTTCCTGGCGGTACTCGTTGAACAGGGTAGTACGCGATTGATACGCTGCCGCGGCTACGGCGGAATCGTTGTTCTTGCGGGATACGATGCGGATGTTGAAGTGTGTACCTGGCATTGGGGTTCCTCCTTTTCTTCAGGGATAGCTGCTTGCAGCGAAAGGGATCGCAATCCCTTTACGATCCCGCTCGGCGGGATCATTTCGCCGGGTGCTTGCAGCCGGTGACCTCCGGAGGACGCAATTGCTCAAAACCGGGAACCGGTTTATAATTGCGCTCTTCGAGGATGGGGTACTCTCACTCTTCGCGTAGTGCGTGCATCACAGTTGGACCATTTCGGGGTGCTCGTATGCTTCGGCCAGCATGGTGCACAGCATGTCCTGCACATCGTCATGGGAGAAGGCCAGCTTCAGCAGCGAATCGACCTGCTCGTTGGTAAGCAGTTCGGGATCGCGCAGCTGCTTTTCCAGCATGCCTGCACGGCAGCATAGCCGGTGCGTGCGGGAGCGACGATCCAGTTCAGCGTACATCTGATCCATGTTGCGGACGCGGTCGCTGACATAGTCGTACTTCTTCTGCGCGCGTTCCAGCTGCTTGACCTTGCGCTCATATTCAGCGTGGAGCTGTTCGCGGGTCATGGGGTTGGTGGGTGACATGGGATCGACCTCCTTGAAAAAATGGATTTTGGGATAAAAGAAAGCACTCCATTCGCAATTTTGAATGGAGTGCTCATGAGCATGTTGCCGGCGCAATGCAAGCAACCGCATGAAGACTCTGCTCCATTCGGCTACAGCTGCACTTCCGATGCCGGCTGCGTGGTCAATATGTTAGGAGCGCTTCGTGCGGAAGATGGTCTGATCAGGACCAATCACTCGGCGCTTCTGTGAGCTGGTTGTCAGCTCGTGGGTGGAGTATAGCACAATGATTTTGGAATTCAAAACCGAAAAACGGAATCTTGAAATCCTTGTGACATAAGGACTTCCGGGGATTGGGAAAAACTTGCTTTCGAAAAAAGTGAGGAAAATCGCGGGGTTCAGTATCTCCAAAATTCCGATTTTCGGAATTTTGGAATGAAGAAAATTTTCAGAATCACTTCAGGCTGCATGGTTCACCTCCGAATTGGTGTATGTTACCGAGCTCCTATCAGCTCGTGGGTGGAGTATAGCACATCGCTATCAAAAATCAAAACAAAAAAGTTGTTGCGGAAAAGTGAGGAAAATCAAGGGGTTTGAGACTTTGACAAAAATCCGAAAATGAAAAACCCAGTAAAATCAAGGGTTTGAGAAATCGCCTGCACCCGAAATTCGGGTCGAGAAAATGAAGAAAATTTCAGAGCCGCTTTTGCACACATGATTTTGTGTTGAATAATGTTGCTTTTTGTTGAATTGTGAAGTATAATTGATTATCGTATTTGAACGTACTGGAGGAACATATATGGCTGATTCTATCAAGCTGGGTAAGCTCGTGAGCGTTGATGTTCGTGATCTGTGGAAGCATGAGCAGTTTGATTTTTCTGAGTGGCTGGCAAAGTCGGAGAACATCGAGTATCTGAACAGCGTGCTTGGCTTGTCGTTAGTTGACATTGACCGGGAAGTCTATGTTGGTGCGTATCGCTGCGATCTCGTGGCCAAGGATGAGACGTCCGGCATCAAGGTCATCATCGAGAATCAGCTTGAGGCAACCAATCACGATCACCTTGGCAAAATCATTACCTATGCCTCCGGTCTGAACGCATCCATTGTTGTATGGATCGTAAAGGAAGCACGTGAGGAACATCGAAGCGCAATCGAATGGCTGAACAATAACACAACCAAGGCGGTTAGCTTCTTCCTTATTGAACTGCACGCCTATCGCATTGGCGATTCGCTGCCTGCGCCAAAGTTTGAAGTGATCGAGCAGCCGAATGATTTCATCAAGGCCGGTCCTTCTACTGACGCCGACAGCACAGCGAAAGCGAATCGCCTTGCATTCTGGACGGCGTTCAATTCCAAGGTGATTGAAAAGAAGAAGCCATTCAATCCGAGAAAGGCCACGACTGACCATTGGTATGATGTTGCCATGGGAACGAGCGAGGCCCATATCGCAATCAATCTGGTGAACAAGGAATCAAAGATCGTGATCGAGGTGTATATCTCAGACAATAAGGAGTTGTTTGATCAGCTCCATGCGCAGAAGGATGAGATAGAAGAAAAGCTGCATATGACATTCGACTGGGATCGTCTTGATGGCAAGAAGGCATCGCGCATCAAGCACGACATTCCCGGTTTGGATTTCAACAATACTGCGAACTATCCGCAGTTGATGGATGATGTGATCGACAAGGCTGTCCGTATGCGCGACGTATTTAAGAAGTACATGTGATGAATGAAGGAGACAACCAACGATGACCGACATGAGAAACATGATCTGGGATGAATCCCCGGTAGATGTGACCGCAGAGGCCAACTTTATTTGGAGCATCGCCAACAAGCTGCGTGGTTCCTATATGCCCGACAAATATGGCGATGTGATTATTCCCATGACGATCATCCGCCGCTTTGAGTGTGCGCTGGCACCGACCAAGGCGGCTGTTGTCGCAAAGTATAAGGAGATGCCGACCTATCCCACAAAAGCCATGTGCCGCATTGCGGGCTATCAGTTCTACAACACCAGCGAGTTTACTCTGAAAGAATTGTGCAATGACACCGACCATCTGGCTGACAACTTCGACGCCTATATCACCGGCTTTTCCGAGAATGTGAAGGACATCCTGAACGAGCTGGAAATGGAAAAGCACATCGAGAAGATGGATAAGGACGGCTGCCTCTACTCCGTCATTAAAGCCTTTTCCGAGCTGGACCTGAACCCGGCCACCTACGACAGCATCAAGATGGGCTACATCTTTGAAAACCTGATCGGTCGCTTTTATCAGAACGTGGATGCTGGTCAGTTTTACACTGGCCGCGATATTATCAAGCTGTGTGTATCGCTGCTGATCGCCGAAGGCTGCGACGACATTTTCGACGATCAGAAGGTGCTCACCGTATGCGATCAGGCATGCGGTACCGGCGGCATGCTTTCTACCGCGTTCTCCTATCTCACGCATTACAATCCCACGGCGGATGTGCGCCTGTTCGGTCAGGAGATGATGGGCCAGTCTTATGCCGTGGGCCTGGCAGAAATGCTCATCAAGGGGCAGAATGCCGACAACTTCCGCCATGCGGATACGCTGAAGGAGGATTGTTTCCCCAATATCAAGATGCGCTTCCTGCTGGAAAATCCGCCCTTTGGTACGCCCTGGTCTGGCAAGGACGCCAAGGCAGGCCAGGAGGACGCGGTGAAAAAGGAATATGACAAGGGTCTTGCCGGACGCTGGGGTGCAGGTCTGCCCTCCGGTGGTGATGCACAGCTATTGTTCATGCAGTCCGCTGTGGCAAAGATGGACGATCAGTTGGGCCGTGCTGCCATCATTGAAAATGGCTCTCCGCTGTTTACCGGCGGCACAGCTTCGGGCGAATCGCAGGTGCGCCGCTGGCTGCTGGAGCAGGATCTGATCGAGGCCATCATTCAGATGCCCACCGACCTGTTCTACAACACCGGCATCAGCACTTACATTTGGCTTCTGTCCAAGAACAAGCGGCCGGAGCGCAAGGGCAAGGTGCAGCTGATTGACGCTTCTTCCATCTGCCATAAGCTGCGCAAGCCGCTGGGCGACAAAAAGAACGAGTTCAGCCCGGAGGATCGCAAGCGCATCACCCAGCTGTATGCCGATTTTGCCGAGAATGAATACAGCAAGATCTATCCCAACACTGAGTTTATCTACCGCGAATATGCCGTGATGCAGCCTTTGCAGCGCAGCTATGCCATCACCGAGGAGCGCATCCGCAACATGCTGCAATCCGGTGCGCTGAAAGGTCTGTGGGATGACGCCATTGTCGCGTCCCTGGAGGCCCTGGGCACCACCATCACGCCCAAGGATCAGAAGAAGCTGGATATCCTGTATACCACCCGGTGTACCTACGAGCACATTCTGCGAATCCTGAACGAAGCCATTTCGGATGCAAAGTGGATCTCGCGCGGAAAGTTCCTGACCGTGCTGACCATGCTGCTGGGCGCTGCAACCAATGACAAAAAGCTGATCGACAAGATCGCCGATGGTCTATCCGTGATGGATAAAACCGCAGAGATCCAGCGCGACAAGAAGGGCAACATCCTCTACGACAAGGACACGAAGGATGCCGAGATCGTGAAATGGGACGAGGACATTGAGACCTACATGGCCCGCGAGGTGCTGCCCCATGTGCCGGACGCCCAGTGGTTCTGGGAGGAAGACCTGGGTAAAAAGAACCCGGTGATCCGCACCGGCGCAGAGATTCCCTTCACCCGGTACTACTATAAGTACCAGCAGCCTACCCCTTCGGAGGAACTGGAAGCCAAGTTTACGGAGCTGGAACTGTCCGTTTCGGAGCGGATCGCGAAGCTGTTCGGGGGTATGTGACGATGGTGGAAATGAAGGACAGCGGAGTTGAGTGGATTGGGGAGATACCCAAGCATTGGACTTGTTGTAAACAAAAATACATGATAAAGCTCCTCAATGGTCGTGCATACAGTGATGATGAATTTGAGGAAAATGGGCGATATAGAATACTACGTGTTGGAAACCTGCAAACAAACCCTGTTTGGTATACGTCAAGTCTTGAACTGGATGACAGTAAGTATTGTGTAGACGGTGATTTGCTATATTCATGGTCAATGTCATATGCTCCTGTCATTTGGCATGGTGAAAAAGTAATCTACCATTATCATATCTGGAAAACTGTTCTCGCGCATCAACTGGAAAAGAAGTTTGCATATTATTATCTGCTGAGTTTAACAAACGCAATAAAGGCTGAAGTGCATGAAACAACCATGGGGTTTATTACCATGGGAATCATGAACAACTCATATATCGCTTATCCATCAACCATTGAGCAGCAAAGAATCACGGCTTATCTTGACAAACAATGCGCCGAAATCGACGCCCTTTCTGCCGACATTCAAGCCGAAATAGATACGTTGGAGGAATACAAAAAAAGTATTGTTTCCGAAGCAGTCACACACGGCGTTAATCGAAGTGCTCCCATGAAGAACAGCGGTTTGTCATGGATTCAGGAGCTTCCGGAGCATTGGGAGGTTATTCCGTCCAAATATCTCTTTGCGAATTCAGATGATAGAAAATGGCCTGGTGATGTGTTGCTCACCGCAAGCCAGAACTATGGTATCATTGCTCAGGATGAATACATGCAAAAGACTGGCGCAAAGATCGTTTTAGCAAACCAGGGCATTGAAAACTGGAAACACGTTGAGCCAAATGATTTTGTTATTAGCCTTCGTAGTTTTCAGGGCGGCTTGGAAATGAGTGAGACCGTTGGCTGTATCACCTGGCACTATGTTGTGTTGAAAGCAACACGCAAAGTATGTCACCGGTTTTATAAATGGTTGTTCAAATCCTCTATGTATATCAACGCATTGCAAAGGACCTGTACATTCATTCGTGACGGACAAGACCTGCGGTTCTCCAATTTTGCCAAAGTCCCATTATTTATCCCTCCAATTGATGAACAGGAACAGATCGCCGATTACCTGGATGAACGGTGCAGGTTGATTGATGAAACAATTGCTGATAAGCAGAAGCAGCTTGCAATGCTTGCCGAGTATAAGAAATCTGTGATTTACGAATACGTCACCGGCAAAAAGGAGGTGCCTGCGCATGAATAAAATCCTTTCTGAAACAGATTATCAGGCTTTTATCATGGAGCAGCTGCAAGCCAGCGGTTACGAGATATGCCCAGCCAGCCAATTTGACGATAAATATGCCATCAATCCCTCCGAGCTGTTCTGTTTTCTGAACGCTACTCAGCCGGACGCCATGGCTGCTCTCACCAAGATCTATAAGGAGCAGACCGAGGAGACCATCCTCAATGCCATCAACACCGAGGAAACCAAAGCGCTGGGCAGCCGCCTTTCCGTGCTGAAAAATGGCGTGGAGATCGCCAACCAGCACCTGCACCTGCTGTACACCAAGCCCGCGACCACGTTCAATCCGGCGCTGGTCAAGCGTTATGAGCAGAATATCTTTTCTGTGGCCAAGGAGGTCTATGCTTCCGATACCGAGCGCATCGACCTGGTGATCTTCCTCAACGGCCTGGCCATCATGGCTTTTGAGCTGAAAGCGAACACCGCCGGGCAGAATTATCACGACGCCATTTTGCAGTATCGCACCGAACGCAACCCGAAGGATCGGCTGTTCCGTTTCAAGGCGGGCGTGTTGGTGTGCTTTGCCATGGACCTGGAAGAAGTGCATATGACCACCAAGCTGGATGGTCTGACCACACATTTCCTGCCCTTCAACATGGGCAGAGGCGAGGGCATCAACACCGGCGCGGGCAATCCTCTGTATGAGGATCGTTACAGCGTGGCCTACATGTGGGAAAACATCCTGCAAAAGGATTCGGTGCTGGAGATCCTCACCAAGTTCATGTTTATAGAGGTAGATGAGAAAAAGGACGAGGCTACCGGCAAGACCAGGATCAAGGAATCGGTGATTTTCCCGCGCTATCATCAGCTGGATGTGCTGCGAAAGATCCTGGATGACGTGCGCATCAACAAGACCTCACAGAACTATCTGCTTCAACACTCCGCCGGTTCCGGCAAAACGAAGGAGATCGCCTGGCTGGCTTATCGCCTGGCATCCCTGCATGATGACGACAACCGGATCATCTATGACAATATCATAATCTGCACAGACCGTGTGGTGGTGGATCGTCAGCTGCAAAAGGCCGTAAAGCAGCTGGAGCCCAAGTCTGGCTTTGTGCGCGTGATGGATGAAAAATGCACATCTGCCGATCTGGCTGCGGCGTTGGCCGGTAATACCAAGATCATTGTCAGCACTATTCAGAAGTTCCCGTTTGTTGTGGGCAGCATCAGCAACATGAACGGCAAGACCTTTGCCGTCATCATTGACGAAGCCCATTCTTCCACCGCAGGCAAGAACATGGCTGCTATGACCTATGTGCTCAGTGACGGCGAGGTGACCAAAGGCTCGCCTGACGAGTATGACGTGGATGGTCAGGACGCCATTGTCGACGAGATTTCCCACTATGGCAAGCAGAATAATGTGTCGATGTTTGCTTTTACGGCCACGCCAAAGCCAACCACATTACAACTGTTTGGACGCCAGAACAGTCGCGGTCAACGGGAGCCGTTCCATATCTATTCCATGAAGCAGGCCATCGAGGAGGAGTTCATCCTGGATGTGCTGCAAAATTACATGACTTACAAGACCTACTATGAGCTGAACAAGGCCATTGAGGACGATCCGGAGCTAAAGACCAACGAGGCCAAGCGTCAGATCGCCCGGTATGTGGATCTGCACGAAACGAACATTGCCCAGCGCATTGAGGTCATCATCGAACATTTCCGCACCAGTGTGATGGCGGAGCTGGATCATCAGGCGAAGGCTATGGTCATTACTGCCTCCCGTGAGGCGGCGGTGAAGTATCGCCAGGCATTTGAGGATTATGTGACCCGCAAGGGGTATGCTGACATTCATGCGTTGGTTGCTTTCTCCGGCAAGGTGTCGATGGATGGCAAGGAGTACACCGAAGTAGGCATGAACGGTATTGCAGAGAACAAGCTACCCGATGAATTTGATAAGGATTGCTATCAGGTGCTGCTGGTGGCCGATAAATATCAGACCGGCTTTGACCAGCGGAAGCTGTGCGCCATGTACATCCTGAAAAAGTTCAACAATGGTGTGACCACGGTACAGACGCTGTCCAGGCTGAATCGCATCTGCCCTCCGTATCAGAAAAAGACCTTTGTGCTGGATTTCGTCAACGACTATGAGGACGTGATCCATTTCTTCTCCAAGTTCTACACGGCCACGATCCTGGCGAACTCTGTCACGCCGAGTGCCATCTATAACTTGGAGGCTAAGCTGGACGGCTATTTTGTGATCGATCCCAGCGATGTGGACAAGTTCAATGATCTGCTGTATCAGGAGACGATTTCTTCCAAGGACCGGAAAACCATGGAGTTCCTGCTGCAGAAGACGAAGCGAACGATTGAAACTGGACGTACGCGCGAGGAAGCAAGCGAGATTGCGCTGACGATCAAGCATTTTGTGCGACTGTATGAGTTTTTGCTGCAAGCATCCTGTTTCAGTGATCCGGAGCTGCACAAAAAATACAATTTCACCAGCTATCTGCACTCCTATCTGAAGATCAATAGCTCCGGCGGCGGATTTGACATTACCGGCAAGATCAGTGCGTCTGACTTTGTGCAGAAGCAGACCGGCGTGCATGATAACACAAAGATGGTATCTGACCCAATCGTCAAATTGCCCGTTGCAGAGCAGATCGTGCTGACACAGGCAAAGCGTGAGCGGTTGTCGCAGATCATTGCGGAGATCAATAGCCGTACCGGCAGGAACTATGACAATGATGTGGCCGTGAAGGCCATGCTGCAAATAAAGGATATCCTGCTGAAATCCGACACACTGCGTGCCAGTGCGAAAAGCAACACAGAACAGGATTTTGAGTTCGCCTACTATGACAATCTCGATGATGCACTGATTGAGGGTCTGGCACAGAATCAGGATTTCTTTACCCTTCTGCTGCAAAACGATGAGTTGAAGCATGAGGTCATGGGCATCTTTGCCGATGAGATCTATAAGTTGCTCCGGCAGTAAACCGTATGAATGAATGGAGGTCATACTAATGGCACGTCCACAGAAAGATTCCAAAAGCCTGAATGTGAAGCTGGATCGCACGATTTGCGAGCGTTTTGAGGCATACTGCGAAGAAGTAGGGCAGACCAAAACAAAGGCTTTGGAGCGAATCCTGGAGAAGTATCTGGAACAGCAGGATGAACAGGAGCAGTGACTGTGTAGGGGAAGTCGCATGGTGCGGCTTCCTCCTTTTCTGCAAAAAACTAATTTTGTGGACAAAGCGAGGTTAACTATGCAAAAGACAGGGTATTTACGTTTCCATGATATAGATTGCGTGTTTTTTGAGGATGATGAAACTATCCGGTTGGTTCCAGTAAATCCGGGGGATTTTCCAAGATTATCATATCATTCGAGAGAGACTTTCTTTCCCCTGAAGTATTCCGATGATATAGATAAGAACATAACTACTATCATTAAATGTATCCAAGATAATCTGGATCATTCGCTTGTCTTGTACAAACAATACGGGGCGCTTCTGCTCAATGATAACCCCATATCCTCAATGATTCTTACCAGTCCGTCAATTGACTGCTTTTATAATCCGTCGAGTTACTATTTTGATAAAAAGCAATTGGGAATACCAAATAGTGCCGACTTGATCTATGGTAGTGAAACGGTCGATTCATGGTCTTTGAAAATTGATGATTATGATGTGGATTTTGAGCTTCAATACGGGAAGATCCTTACACGTGGTATTTCCAGCGACCTAATGCTTCATCCTCGTATTGTTGTTTCTTTCCAGCCAACCTCTGACGTTTCGTTTTTCTATCGCGTATATCGATTAATCGCTCAATACTTGCAGTTTGTTCTGTATGATAGTACAGAGTGTCACTTTAGGATTGAGTTGCGAAACAACGAAAAAGGTTCCAATAACCAGGGGTGGCTTATCAATTACGAGACCAAATCAACAGATGTTCGATTTGCTTTATCCAGCTCTGGATATCGCCATTTCCGTCCATACCAGAATGCGATTATATCCTTGTTTGCAAATGATGCCAATTTGTCGTTAAGTCATATCCCGAAAGATTATAGATATCGAGGATCAGACCACTCAACCAATAGTATAGTGCAGTTGTTCTCGGCATTTGAGAGTGAGTTCGAACGCGCTAAAGACAGATACCTGTGTCACGATCCATCTACCATTGCAAGGATTAAGGAATTGACCTTGACGCAATTGGCAGCTCTTTCTAATGGTTCCCTGTGTTCAGAAGAAAAGGCTTTTCTTGAACAAGCCAAACAGCAGATTCAAAGGATAGGGACACAAATCGGGCAGCGAAAAAAGATCAAGGTTGTTTTCTCATCGTTTTATGAAGTGCTGAAATCATCAACAATCCTGTTCGTCAACTTTGTTGGCGAAGAACCGGGGGAAAAAGAATGGAAAGAGTTTGCTCGGCATTGTGCAGACCATATTGTTGATTTACGATCAAAAGCAGCTCATACAGACATGAATATCACTATAAGTGATGAAGAAGCCGATTATCTCCATCTTCTCGAGATTGTGCTCTATTGTCAGATGCTAAGACGGGCTGGAATTGATGATCATGGGATTGAAATACTCATCGGTTTAGTCTTTCATTGTAATGATGTAGGATGGATGGAATTCATGCATAAAATGAAGAAAACCGACGCTGAATAGTAGCAGATAATTCCTATCGTGAAATGAAAATATCGACTGGCCTAATCGACAGAGCCAGTCGATATCTCGTTTAAAGAATATTCATTGCTGCGAGGATAAAGTAAACGAACGGAAGTATCCAAAGGAAGCCTTTGACGCAGATTGATACGATTTCAGTAAACCAAAAACAGACTTTTTCATACCCATATAGCTTGGGGTTTTTCATCTCTTTTTGATTCTGCCCCTTGGCTTTACCTTTCTCTCGGTGATCTTGTTGATAAAGCGTATGATGATGATCATGCGGGATATGGTTTTCACTGGTGTCAAGAAGTGCAATGTACCGCTTTTCTAGTTCTTCTCTACTATTTACGTCGTTTCTATCAATTGCGCGCCTAACGTCAAAACCTAATTGCTGTAGTGCGATATAGTTTGATTGTAATTGTTGAGCACGGTTCCCGAATTTTTGTGCATTAAGGTACACGATAGAAATAGCAAGTATGACAGTCAAAATGGCAGACGCCACACTATAATTCCTGTCAGGGAAAATCAAGCTAAGAACTGTAACGATAGCAGCAGCGCATGAGTATAGGATGTTGATGTTCTGAAAAAAGCTTTCATTGGATAGAAGCCTGCCTGATGCATGGATCCGATTCTGACGAGTCATTTCTATACGATGAGAAAGGCTCAACAAAGCCTGAATGTCAGGTGTTTCAGCCTGTTCAGAAGGTGTGGATGGATTAGCAGAATTTTGATTGGTTGTCGAATCTGTATTCATTTAGGTACATCCTTTCTATAAGTTGTATAATGAATAAGTGCTTAACATGGTATCAGTGTTTTTTGTTTCAACCTTTTTCTGAAATAATCCTCAAGCCAACCCTTTCAAATATTCCTCCACATTCAGATACTCGACACCATCCACCTGGGCATGTTCACCGCGATAAATCACATACCGCCCTGTGATCGTACCATAGCGGTGCTCGCAAGCAGCACATTTGTCAGTATCAATCAGATGCCTGTATTGCTGGGGAACGACCTCTTTGCTATATTTCACCTCGTAGATCTCGCAGGTCAGGGATTCGGGATCGAACACGACCATATCAAATTCACCGACGGCAAATTGTAGCTGGAACACTTCTTTGCGCGGTTTAGCAATCTTCGTTTCGAGCAGGACGATATCTTCCAGCATCCGGCCTTGTATGGTGCTCATGACACGATCAATGACGCGGCTACGCTCCACAACGGACAATTCATTGAACTTCTCATCCAGGAGCATTGCGTCAACGAGCGCCTTTACCTGTGCGTAACGCAAGCCGGGCTGGCTGATGGCTATTTTTTTCTCCCTGTCGTTGACATTTGGAAGATGAAGCTGATCGATTTCCATGATAAGGTCAAGCAAAAGCAGGTATTCACGGATCTGGTAGGCGTGCGTGTCGCTGACCTCAACCGTCTGTTCTTCCTTCTCCAGAATGTCAAGCATCTTTTTGATGGAGGACAGCACAAAGTCCTGGTCAATATTGCTCATCAGGTCGAACGGTGCTTCTTTGTCGTGCAGCAGATTGCGTGCTGCGCTGGAAAGTGCATTGGATGCAAAGGTTTTCGTCAAGACTTCTCTGGTAAAGCGGTGGTTAATGTCCTCCACGACACGGTTGATGGCGCTGGTCAATTCGTCTTGCTGATACAGCTCATACAGCTGGCGGAAGTGTCCTCCATCCTGATAGTATTTCAACGAATGCTGAATGTTCCGGGCAATGGCGGTGTCAATGTATTCATCTGCGCTTTTCTTGCTGGCGAAAGAGGACGATTCGTTGTAATGCACGCCGCCCATACTCATGGTGCCGCCATAGCGGATGAACTTATCCACGCCCTTAATGCCGAGAACGCTTTCAAACTCCCGATAGGAGATGAAGGTGGTATGTAGCATGATGCAGCGATCATAGAGCTGCTCGAATTCCGTGAACATGAAGCCCAGGGAATCCGTTCCGGACAATACGATCTTCATTCCGGAACTGGCATAGATATCCGAGAACAAAGCAGCACCCTCGATAAAGTCCTTCATCAGCGTAACTTCATCAATGAACACGTAGGTATAGCCTTGCTGTTCAAGGTATTTCAAGTCTGCATTGATCCCGGACAGCGTATCAGATGAATTGGTCTGGATGAAGGCGGCCTTTGCCAGCTGCTCCGGCGTCATATCCAACACAAGCTGACGGATCAGGGTTGTTTTGCCGGTCCTGCGAAGACCATACAGGATGAATACCCGGTCAAAAAGGTCGCCAAATACATAATCGGTGAGCTTTCCATAGCACTCACGATGCTTGAAATTCTTAGCGGGCAATGCCCAATTGAGCAGTTCCTCACCGATCCGAACAAAGGTATGGAATGTGTACGCAGTTTTTTTCTTGGGTGCAGGCTTGGCTTTCGGCATGGATCTTTTCAGCTGCTTCAATTCCGCTTACAATGCATTACGTTTCTCGATCTGCGCTCGAAGTCCTTT